>ERZ772927.135-NODE-135-length-49731-cov-6.43067_pt1 | contig 49731 bp, 44 predicted proteins | sample MGYA00512115_ERZ772927 | MGnify/ENA primary metagenome ERZ772927 (study PRJEB29015, sample SAMEA2737924) | human oral metagenome | biome: human oral; feature: human-associated habitat; material: dental | place: China | collected 2013 ... | reverse complement strand
ATTATTAAAAATAAATTTATGAATTAAGATCTTACAGACTCAAATAAAATATTTTGTGAAAATCCAAGAAACTTATATGGTTATAAAGTATATGCTAAAGTAGATGATAATATGACAATTTATGAGCTAAAGCTAAATGATAGTATTTTTTATACTTATGGAGAAATGGTTTCGCTTTATAGGAATAGATATATTGCAAATCTAAAATCAGATTTATCTTTTTGGTTTATTTTTTTTATATTGTCTCTATTATTTTTTATAATTAGCCGTAATGATAAATATAAAAATCTTAGAATTTTGTCAAGCAGTAAGTAACTAAAAATTAGGAGTTTGTTTTCATATCAAGAGTTTCTGAAGCTATAAATATTGGTAATGGTGTCGTTAATGCGAGCAATATTTCAAGCAATAATCTTGTACTTCCCAATCAAGATAACTCATCAAGAGAATATACTAGTCAGGATTGGATAAATGCGGCTGGTGCTACATATGGTTATTTAGACAATTTATTGCAAATTGGTGGGAAATCATTGCCATTTGCAAATTCGGCTGCTATTGGTTCTGCTTCCTATAATCTGTGTTGATGATGAAAGGTCGTCTGAAAACCTTGGAAACAGGGTTTCAGACGACCTTTATTATTTTTTAGGCTTATTTTAGATATTTCGATTACTTTTTAATGAGTGATTATCGAGTTACATAAATTCTTTTTCGTTCAGGCTGTCTATTTAGAAAGGATTGCATGGAGTTATCTAAGTTTGCTATATAATCGCGTTTCTTTGATGATGAACAAACGTCGTCTGAAAACGTACCTTGTTTTTCAGACGACCTAAAATAAAACCGACATACAAAGGATCCGAACCATGTTTCACAGCATCAATGCCTATACCGGCGAAACCCTTTGTCGCCGACCTGCGCAAAGTTATGCCGAGTTTGCACAAGAATTGGCAGCGTTGAGAGTACGTCGGCAGGCGTTTGCGCGGTTGGGCGTTACCGGACGGACTGCTTTGCTGCAAGCCTTTGCCGAGCGTTTGGCGCAAAACAAGGAGCGGCTTGCGGAAATGGTTTGCGAAGAAGTCGGACGCTGCCTGCATGAATGTCGTGCCGAATTGGATAAATCCGTCGAACTCATCCGATATTACGTCCGCCTTGCCCCCGAGTTGCTGGCGCATAAGACCATTGCCACGCAGGCAAGCCTCAGTCAGGTGCGTTTTGAGCCGTTGGGTATTGTGCTTGCCGTCATGCCGTGGAACTATCCTGTCTGGCAGGTTTTGCGTTTTGCCATTCCCGCGCTTTGTGCGGGTAATGCTTGTGCCGTCAAACCTGCGCCCAGCGTGGCGCGGGTCAGCGTGGCGCTGCTGGAACTGGTTTCAGACGACCTTCCGCTGATTGGTGCGTGGCTGGACAACGACGATACCTTGAAAGCCATTGAAGACACCGATGCGATGGCGTTTACCGGATCGACGCAGACCGGCCGCCTGCTCGCCGCCCATGCGGGAATGCACCTCAAGAAAACCGTCCTCGAACTCGGCGGCAGCAACCCTTTTATCGTCATGCCCGATGCGGATATCGAACGCGCCGCCGTCGAAGCCTGTTATTCGCGTTTCCGCGATGCCGGTCAGTCTTGCAACGCCGCCAAACGCATTGTCGTTACCGAAGCCGTCGCCGACCGCTTCATCCCCCTGTTTCTTGCCGAATGCGCCAAATTGCAAACAGGCGATCCTAAAGACCCCGCAACCACACTCGCACCGCTACATCGTGAAGACTTGCGCGCAAACGTACACGCTCAAGTTCAGGACGCAGTCGCACACGGTGCAGAGGTTTTGGCAGGTGGTTTCATTCCTGAAGGAAAGGGCTGGTTTTACCCTGCCACCGTGTTGGACAAAGTGAATCCCAACTGCCGCGTTTGGAATGAAGAAGTTTTCGGGCCGGTTGCCATGATTTTGCGGGCGAAGGACGAAGAACATGCCATCGCCCTTGCCAATGATACGCCTTACGGACTGGGCGCAAGCATTTATACCGCCGATACCCGCCGTGCATGGGAGTTTGCCGAAAAAATCCAAGCAGGCTCGGTCTTTATCAACCGTCACACCAGCAGCGACCTGCGCCTACCCTTTGGCGGCGTCAAAGCCTCAGGTTACGGACGGGAATTGTCTGAATTCGGGCTGTATGAATTTGTGAACGTGAAAACGTATTGGCAGAAATAAGGACGGATTGAAAAAGGTCGTCTGAAAACGCTGGGATTGTCTATATTGCGTTTTCAGACGACCTTCTTTTTGTTGAAGCGGCGGTTTGTTTTTCTCAATATTCTCCGTAGGAGTGATGTAATTGGAAATTTCCGATTATTGAATAAGGATTTTCATTTGCACCGGAATGACGGAATCTTTTTTATAGTGGATTAACTTTAAACCAGTACGGCGTTGCCTCGCCTTGCCGTACTATCTGTACTGTCTGCGGCTTCGTCGCCTTGTCCTGATTTAAATTTAATCCACTATATAAGGTCGTCTGAAAACCTATTTCAGACGACCTTCAAAGTCTCTTCACCGACATCACCGTATTTCTTTGGCTGCCTCTTGCTCCGCTTTATAACGGCGCAGGTAGGCAAGCGCGGCGGCTTTTTCTTCTTCGTTGCCATATTTGACATCACGCTGGGCGCGGCGTAATTCGGCACGCTCTTTAGCTTCTTCGATTTGTCGGTTTTTGAAGGCTTCGCGGTTATCGGAAGCAACCAGTTTATCTTGTTGGGATTGGGCTTTCGCCATGGCCTTGGCAATCAAATCCATAGGATTGAAGGCAGGTTTGGCCGCAGCTTGGGTTTCGGCTTGAATTTGCGCTTGCTTGGCTTTAACGGCGGCTTCGCGCTCGGCAAGCATGGCTTTACGTTCCGCCTCGTCGCGCGCTTTGCGCTCCGTGTGCCAATCAAAACGGCTTTGCGCATGTTCGGCGGCAGCGAAACGCGCTTCGGAAGAGCGGCTCAGGCTGCGCGCGGCGGGGAGGTATTCCTGTTCGGAAGGTATCATGTCGATACAGTCCACTGGACAAGGCGGGAGGCAGAGTCCACAGCCTGTGCATTCATCGCTGATAACGGTGTGCATGAACTTGCTTGCGCCCATAATCGCATCAACGGGACAAGCTCGGATGCAGGCGGTACAGCCGATACAGGCGGCTTCGTCTATCAGGGCTACGGCTTTGGGCTGTATTTTGACGGGCGCGACGCGCGGCTTACCCAATAAGGCGGCAATGTCCAGCATCACCGCTTCCCCGCCGGGTGCGCACAAATTAACAGGCGCATCCTCGTGCAGCAAAGCTTGTGCATAAGGCAGGCAGCCTTGATAGCCGCATTCTCGGCACTGGGTTTGCGGCAGCAGGCGGTTGATGGCTTGAAGGTCGGTCGGCATAGCGGATGGAGTCAAAATCGAAAGGGCGTATTTTATCGGGAAACGGAGTGTAGGGGAATAAAGGGTTTGAAAATACAAGAGATTCTTCTATCGTTTTACAGTAAATTCAAGTAAGAACGATGGAATTTCAATGATGGTATAAATATATCCTGTATTTGAATTTCATACGGTGTAGTGGGTAAGAGTGTAAATATGGAAGGTCGTCTGAAAATCCCGATTTCAGGTTTTCAGACGACCTTTGTCGTTGGAACGGTTAAGGCAGTTTGGGTCGGACTTTGACGCTTAAGGGTAAGTGGTCGGAGAGGCGTTGCCAGTTTTTGCCGTTGTGGATTTGGGAGTCTAGGACTTCCAGGTTGCGGGTATAGACGCGGTCGAGGCTGAGGACGGGCAGGCGGGCGGGGAAGGTTTTGGGGCGTTTGCCGTTGCTGTCCACAAATACTTCGTTCAGGTTCAAGGCGTTACCCAAGGATAGGGCGGATTTTTGCCGCCAGTCGTTGAAGTCGCCGGCGAGAATCAGCGGGCTTTGCGGATCGATGTGATGCACGACGTATTCGAAGATGGCGCGGTATTGTTTGGCGCGGTCGGGTTCACGCAGGTTGAGGTGGGCGCACAGGCAGACGAGCGGGGTTTCCCAGCCTTCGGGCAGGACTTCGCAATGGAGTACGCCGCGCTGTTCGAGTTTGTTGACGCTGATGTTGAGGTTGTGGCGGGTTTCCAGCGGCAGGTGGCTGAGGATGGCGTTGCCGTGGTGGCGCTGCGGGTAAACGGCGTTTTTGCCGTAGCTGCGGTTGTAGGAAAGGCGGTCGCCGAGGATGTCGTAATGCGGTTGTTCGGGGAAGTCGGGCAGCCTGTTGCTGCGCATCAGGTGTTGACCTTGTACTTCCTGTAAAAACAGGACATCCGAGCCTATGCCGCGAAGCTCTTCCGCCATACTGTCCACTTGGACTTTGCGGTTGAGCGCGGACATGCCTTTGTGCATGTTGTATGAGGTGATGGTAATCGGGCGGGGGGACATGATGTGTAACCGTAGTGTGTGAATCGTTTGTCGTTGTATTAATAGTATAGCACTGCAAGTGTTTGGTTTCAGTAAAGATTTGATGGTTAAACGGCTGCTTGGAGGTAAAACGTCGTCTGAAAGGTTTCAGACGACGTTTGAGGGGGGGAACACGCGCAAAACGGTTTATTTTATGAACTCGTCCATGCCGTCTTCGCAGCGGATTTTTTGTTCGGACAGCGTGGCTTTGAGCAGCGCGTCGTTTTGCGGCAGGGCGTCGCGTTCGGCTTCGTGGTGCCAGAGGTGGTAGGCGATGCCGGCGAATTTGAGGTTGTGTCGTTTCATGCCGTTATGGAAGAGGCGGGCGACGAACTCGCTGTCTTCGCGTCCCCAGCCGACAAAGCGGTTGTCGAAGCCGTTGACAGCAAGCGCATCGCTGCGGAAAAAGCCCATATTGCAGGTTTTGATGCCTTTGTGTTTGCGGCTGCTTTGTCTGCCGATCAGGGCGGACAGGCTGCGGCAGCGTAGGGCGGACAGGCGTTTTTCTATGCCTTGGCTGAATACGGATAAATCGGGCAATTCGCCGGAATCTAAAATTTCTTGGGTGCGCGCTTGGGTCAGGATAACGCGCGAACCTTGTACCAGCCTGCCCTTACATGCGAGCTTGAGGTGGTCGGCGACGAAGGACGGGTCGAGTATCATGTCGCCGTCGATAAGGATGATGTAGTCGCTTTTTACTTGTGCCAGCGCGCGGTTGCGCGATTCGGCGGCGCGAAAGCCGTCGTCCGGTCGCCAAGAATGTTTGACGGGGATGTCGGTATGGCTGCGGATGAACTCAACGACTTCGGCGGTGTCTTGGCGCGAACCGTCGTCCGCGACGATGATTTCGTTGGGCAGGCGGGTTTGCGCGAGCGCGGATTTCAAAACCAGCTCCAGCGCGTCGGGGCGGTTGTAGGTGGTTACAATCAGGGCGACGCTGATATTGCGGTTGCGCTCGTAAAGTTTGACATATTTGTAGTACGAACCTTGCGCATTGGCGATGGAAATGGTCAAGCCGTCCGCGCCGTAGGCGAAACCGCGTTTAAGCAGGTAGTTTTTGACAAACGATACGCTGCCGTGCAACAGGGCTTTGAAGGGCGAGCTGTCTTTTTTGTAGCGGTTTTCTTCGGCGTAGAGCGAGCTGTATTGCTGCATTTTCTGAATCAGCCCTTCGGCGTTTTCGAAGGAATAGTGTTTCAGACGACCTTCGAGCGGACGGACGTTTGCATCGGGCGGCAAGATCAGCGATTCATGTACCTGACGGTCAGAAAAACGGGTAAAACGGCGGTGGTAAAGGCGCGGGATAATGTCGGGATACCAGCCGCAGGCTTTGATCAGGCGGCCGTTGTAGTGGTTCAGGCGCGAGAGCGAGAAGATGTTTTGTTCTTTGTTTTCCGCCACGGCTTTGCGGATGGCGGCAATCAGTTCGCCGTCTGCCACTTCGTCGCTGTCTATACTGAATATCCAATTGTTTTGCGCGAGGCGGGCGGCAAGGTTTTTCATCGGACCGAAGCCGATGAAGTCGTATTTGTAATAACTGACGTTGGTGAAGCGTTCGGCGATTTCAAAGGTGCGGTCGGTAGAGCCGTTGTCGAGCAGCAAAACTTCGTCGAAGTCTTGAAGCGCGGTCAATACTTCGGTCAGATAGCGTTCCGAATTTTTGACCAACATGGCTGCTGTGGCGGGAATTTTCGGGTTCATGATGGGGTCGTCTGAAAAGGGGTCGTCTGAAAAATCAAAATCGGGAAATCAAGGCAGTTCGGCAATGGCGGCGGTTAGTTCTTCAAACATACGGTCGGCATCGACTTCGGTGATCCAAAGCGCATTGGGCGTTTTGCCGGTCGTGCCGTGCCAATCGACGGCGCACGCGCCGGTGGACAGTCCGCTTTGCGTCTCCACATCCACGCGGCACATCCTGCCTGAAAACAATTCGGGGAACACGGCGCAGATGACGGCGCAAGGGTCGTGTAGCGGACCGCCTTCCAAGCCAAACTGTTGAATGTCGAAACGTTCGTAACTTTGCAAAATATCCGCCAAACGGCTGCCGTTGGCGTTTTTCAGACGACGTAAGCGGTTCATGCGTTTGGAAGTGATTTGCGCCTTGTGGGTAACGTCCAGCGGCAAAACCGTAATCGGCGCGCCGCTTTGCAACACGATTTGCGCCGCGTGCGGGTCGGTGAAGAAATTGAATTCGGCGGCAGGCGTCATGTTGCCCGCTTCAAAATAATTGCCACCCATCAAGACGATGCGTTTGATGGCGCGGATGGCTTCCGGCGCGATGCTCAACGCCAGCGCGATATTGGTCAGCGGACCTATCGGACACAAAGTAATCGAAGCGTCTTCGGCGCAGCTCAAGGTTTCGACTAAATAGGCAACCGCGTGCTGCTTTTGCAAAGGACAGCGCGGTTCGTGCAACGCCGTACCGTCCAAGCCCGTTTTGCCGTGTACCGCTTCCGCGGTTTCCAATCCGCGCAATAAAGGTTTGACTGCGCCGGCGTAAACGGGGAAATCTTCCTCGCCTGCCCAGTCGCAGATGATGCGCGCGTTTTTTGCCGTCAAATCCATACCGACATTGCCGGCGACGACGGTCATGCCCAAAAAATCGACCAAGCCGCGCCGTGCCAGACCGTGTGCAGCCAAAATAGCCGCAGCGTCGTCCTGACCGGGGTCGGTATCGATAATCAAACGGATTTTTTCGTTCATCGCCATCGCTTGCGCCGTCTATGTGGAAAGCGTGTATTTTAACCGATATACCGCTACAATACGCATTTCCTTTTTTCAGACGACCTCCTCCGATATGCAGCTTATCCTTGCGCCCATGCAGGGGCTGGTGGACGATGTGATGCGCGATTTGCTGACCCGTATCGGCGGCTACGACGAATGCGTCAGCGAGTTCGTCCGCATTACCCACACCGTTCATTCCCGTTCCACCTGGCTCAAATACGCTCCCGAAATCGCCAATGGCAACAAGACCCCCGCAGGCACGCCCTGTACCGTCCAGCTTTTGGGCAGCGATGCCGACAATATGGCGGTCAACGCCTTGGAAGCCGTCCGCTTCGGCGCGGACAAAATCGACCTCAATTTCGGTTGTCCCGCGCCGACGGTCAACAAACACAAAGGCGGCGCCGTCCTGCTCAAAGAGCCCGACCTTATCCACCACATCGTCAAAATCCTGCGCCAACGCCTGCCCGAACACATCCCGCTCACAGGCAAAATGCGGCTCGGCTACGAAGACAAAAGCCTCGCGCTCGAATGCGCCGCCGCCATTGCCGAAGGCGGAGCCTGCGCCCTGACTGTACACGCCCGCACCAAAGTCGAAGGCTACGAACCGCCCGCGCATTGGGAATGGATACGCAAAATCCGCGAACACGTCGCCATCCCCGTAACCGCCAACGGCGACGTGTTCAGCCTCAAAGACTATATCGATATTAAAGAGATGACGGGCTGCAACAGCGTCATGCTCGGCCGCGGCGCCGTCATCCGCCCCGATTTGGCGCGTCAAATCAAACAATACGAAAACGGCGAAACCGTCTGCGATACCGATTTCGCCGAAGTGTCGAAGTGGATAAATCAATTTTTCCACTTGTGTCTCGCCAAAGAAGCGAACAACAAATACCCCGTCGCTCGTCTGAAACAATGGCTGAGTATGATGAAGAAAGAGTTTGGAGAAGCGCAGGAATTATTTGACGCGGTAAGGGCGGTCAAAGACGTAGAAGAAGTCGCGCGGATTTTGGCAGCGTTTGAAGACAAGATGAATGCCTGATAATGATGAGGTCGTCTGAAAGTTTTCAGATGACCTTTAAACCCATCGCCTAAGGCGGAATAAAATAAAAACAGGACGTTTGTAAGCCGTTATAGTGGATTAACAAAAATCAGGACAAGGCGACGAAGCCGCAGACAGTACAGATAGTACGGAACCGATTCACTTGGTGCTTCAGCACCTTAGAGAATCGTTCTCTTTGAGCTAAGGCGAGGCAACGCCGTACTAGTTCAAAGTTAATCCACTATATTTCTCTTCCTGCGCAGGCGGGAGCGAGAAGGACGGAATGAATCGGGTTATTTGAATTTACTACATCTTAGAAAGGACAATGATGCCTTACGTCAATATCAAGGTAACGGGCGGCAGCGAGGCTCCGAGTGCCGAACAGAAAGCCGAGCTTATCCGCGGTGTTACCGAGCTGCTTGCCCGTGTGTTGAATAAAAACCCGCAGACCACGGTCGTCGTCATTGACGAAGTGGATATGGATAACTGGGGTATCGGGGGCGAAAGCATTACCGTGCGCCGCGCCAAATCGCAAAAATCAGGGTAAGCGCGCCTTGTCGGGAATGGGTAGCGTCATCTCGGCTTGCGTCTGCGCGAAAAAGGGAAATGATAGCGATACAAAAAGCCGGTTTGGGATACTTGTCCGCAATGTTCGGATATGACTTTTTTCCTATTCATCGAAACTCAAATCGAAACTCAAAAGGTCGTCTGAAACCGGATTTCAGACGACCTTTTTGTGTTTCTGCGCAGCGGTTTATTCTTCTGGAGCGCGGAAGGTGTCGTGGCAGGATTTGCAGCTTGCGCCGGTTTCGCTGTAAGCGGCTTTGATTTCTTCCAACTTGCCAGTTTGTGCGGCGGCGTTCAGTTTCTCAACGGCTGCGGCGAATTTGTCTTCTTCGGCTTTGAATTTAGCCGCATCAGACCAAACCGCAGGCAGGGCGCGGCCGTTGCCTTTGTCGTCAGATTGGAAGAAGGTGAAAGGTTTTTTGCTGCTTTCGGCAAAGGTTGCCGCAGCCTGCTTGAATTTCTCTACGTCGTAAGGCTCTTCGCCTTTTACCATTTTGCCCATGCCGGAGAACTCGGGCATCATGGATTTGAACGCAGTGGTACGGTCTTCGGAGATCGGGCCTTTGGGTTGCGCGGGTGCGCCGCCACCGCAGGCGGAAAGGGTCAGGGCAGCGAGCAGCGCCGCTGAGAAGAGTTTGGTATTCATGGCTTTTGTGTCCTGTGATAGTATTTTGTTATTCATATTTTTCAGACGACATCCGAAGAGGTCGTCTGAAAAGTTGCAATCATACCTGAAATGGGTTTACAAAACGAGAAAAGAAAGGAAATAGTTATGGCGATTTTGGTTACCGGCGCGTCGGCAGGTTTCGGTGAGGCGATGTGCCGCACGTTTGCGCAGGCCGGATATTTTGTTATCGGTGCGGCGCGGCGCGGCGAGAAACTGCAGGCATTGGCGGCTGAATTGGGCGAGCGGTTTTATCCTTTGGAAATGGACGTTTCGCGTACCGAGTCGATACGCAACGCGCTCGACAGCCTGCCTGAAAATTTTGCCGAAATCGATTGCCTGATCAACAACGCCGGATTGGCTTTGGGTTTGGAAACGGCGGACAAAGCAGATTTTGGTGATTGGGAAACCATGATTCAAACGAACATCGTTGGTCTGACTTTCTTAACGCGCCAAATCCTGCCGCAAATGGCGGAGCGCAAACAAGGCTATATCATGAATCTGGGTTCGATTGCCGGCAGCTATGCCTACGAGGGCAGCAACGTGTACGGCGCGACCAAGGCGTTTGTGCGCCAGTTCAGCATGAACCTGCGCGCGGAATTGGCGGATAAAAACATCCGCGTCACCAACATCGAGCCGGGTTTGTGCGGCGGTACCGAGTTTTCCAACGTCCGCTTTAAGGGCGATGACGAGCGTGCGGAAAAGGTTTATGAAAACGTCGAATCCATTCAGCCGCAAGACATCGCGGACACGGCTTTATGGCTCTATCAGCGTCCGGCGCACATGAACGTCAACTCCATCGAAATCATGCCTGTTGCCCAAACATTTGCCGGTATGAAAGTGATCCGCAATGCGCTGCCCGTACCCGCGCAGGCAGAGAATTTCGAGAAACAAAGCATGTCTTTGTTTGCACGGATTAAGTCGTGGTTTAAATAGGGTTTTGAAAGAAGAAAGGTCGTCTGAAAATGGTTTTCAGACGACCTTTTTAGTTAGGGATTTCAGGGTTTGACAGGTTTGCCGTTGATGCTGACGGAAGTCAGTTTCAAATCGTAGGTTTTGCCGTCGTCGGTATAGCTGATTTGGGCGGGGATGTTGCCCAAGGCGGTGGCGAAAGAATAGGTTACAGTGTCGTCGCCGCGTTGTACGCGGTATTTTTCGACGGGTGTGGCTTTGCCGTTCAGGGTATAGCTGCCGCTGCCGATTTTGCTCATACCGCTGACGGGATAGATTTTTTTGCCGTTGGTGATACTCAGGCGGGCAGGCAGTTTTGCATCGTTGGCAGCAAGCTGCCATGCCAGCGTGAATAAATCGCTGATGTTGCCACCGACGGTTTCGGTTTGCAGCTCGCCTGTTTTACCGTAGGTAACCTGATTGCCTCGGAATTTGGCTTCGGCATAGGTTTTGCCGCCGCGGACATCTTTATAGTAACTCGGGCGGATGGTGTTGCCTCTGATGCTGCCGCCGGATTCGAAACGGATGTGGTAGAGCGGGACTTTGATGGTTGAGACGACTTTGTAGCCTTTACCGTTGCGGGTAAAAGTCATGGTCGCGGGCAGGGTGAGTCCGTTGTAGTGTCCGGCATATTGCAGGGAGACGGATTGCGGTAAGTTGGCGGCATGGGCGCTAGAGATGAATACGGGTGATGCAAATGCAGCTATCGTTAGATTTAGGGATAAAGCGCGAAGATAGGGTTTCATGGCATTTCTCTATATATTTGATGTCGTGAAAAATGTTGTTTTGCAATCGGTTAAATTGATTATTATAAAGCTTAGTTCGTTAGGATATGAATAATTAATTATAGAAATGCAAAAGGCTGGAGTTTATCCAGCCTTTTAAGGGTTTTAAGCCAAGAGGGTTTGTCCTTCGGCGTTGCGTTCTGAATTGAGAACGCGGTTGCCTTCGATTTTCAGACGACCTGCGACGAAATCGGCAACGGCTTGCGGGAATAGGCGGTGTTCGACGGTAAGGACGCGGGCGGCAACGTCGTCGGGTGTGTCGCCGTTAAGTATCGGGACGATGCCTTGCGAGATAATCGGACCACAGTCCAGCTCGGGGGTTACAAAATGGATGGTGCAGCCGGCGACGCGGCAGCCGGCTTCAAGGGCGCGTTCGTGGGTGTGCAGGCCGGTAAATGAGGGGAGGATGGAAGGGTGGATGTTGATTAGGCGGTTTTGGTAATGGGTGCAGAATTCGGGCGTGAGGATGCGCATAAAGCCTGCAAGGACGACCAAATCGGGTTGATAGGCGTCGATTTTTTCCATCATGGCTTGGTCGAAAGCTAGGCGGCTGGGGAAGTCTTTGTGGTTGAGGCTGTCGGTGGCGATGCCGCGCTCGGCTGCCCAAGCCAACCCAGCAGCGGTTGCGCTGTTGCTGAGGACGGCGGCGATGCGGGCGTCTGGAATGGCGGCATTGACGATGGCCTGCATATTGCTGCCGCGGCCGGAGATGAGGATAACGATGTTTTTCATGGTGTCGGGCTTTCGGGTTTTTTCAGGCAGTCATTGTATAGCAAAATAAAATCGGAATGCTATGTGTGATACGGATGGGAATCGGATTTGCAAAGGTCGTCTGAAACGGATAAACCGTACCGTTGTTGCCTGAAAACAGAGAACGGCAGTTGGGGGGGGATTTGTAATGAAAAATGCCCGAAACGGATTCGGTTCGGGCATTGGGTTAAAGCGCGGGTTTATTGGACTTTTTTGATGTCAACTTGACCTGGGGCAGGCTGGAAGTCTTCGGGTTTGCCGATTTTAACCAGCTTCACATCAAATACCAAAGTGGAATTCGGACCGATTTTACCACCGGGAACTGCCTGATCGCGGTAGGCAAGTTTGGACGGGATATAGAATGTGGCTTCGCCGCCTTCTTTCAAGAGTTGAATGCCTTCGGTCCAGCCGGGGATGACTTGGCTGACGGGGAAGGTGGCAGGGCTGCCGCTAGCTTTGCTGCTGTCGAAGACGGTACCGTCAATCAGGCGGCCTTCGTATTCGACAACGACGATGTCGTCTTTGGTAGGCTGTTTGCCTTCACCTTCTTTGGTGATTTTGTATTGCAGGCCGGAGGCGGTGGTTTTCACGCCTTCTTTAGTTGCATTTTCTTTGAGGAACGCTTCGCCTTTCTCCAAGTTGGCTTTGGCATCGGCTTGAAGTTTTTCTGCGGCTTTGGTTTGTTGTTCGGTCAGGAATTTCATCATGACTTCTTGCGCTTGGGCTTCGGTCATTTTGTTTTCTTTGCCTTCATAAGAAGCCTGCATGGCTTCGATGAAGACTTTCATATCGATTTCCGCACCTTGATCTTTCATTTGTTTCAAAGATCTGCCGATGTCCATACCCATTGCGTAGCTGGCTTGTTGGGTCGGTGTGCCGATAGAAGATGCGTCTGTTGCAGCAGAAGCTGCGGATGCGGGAGCAGGGGCAGCCGCAGGTGTATTGGCGTCTTTTTTATCGCAGGCGGTCAGTGCCAATGCGGCGGCGATTGCCAATGCGCTAAATTTGAAAGTTTTGTTCATGGTGTTTTCGTCTTTTAAAAGGGTCAGTAAAAGAAAGTCGGCATTATAGCCCAGTTTGATTCAAAAGGAATCAAAGCTGTTTAAATTTTTGGCTTGGATTGTAAAGCTGTTTTCAGACGACCTTCGCTTTCAGGCTTTTCCGGTCATATTGTGGTGTTCGATGGTAAAGCCGCTTTTTTTGTATGCGCTGAAGCGTTCGCGAGCGTCAGCGAGTGCTTCCAAACTGCTGCCTACGATTTCGAGTACGCGGGCGGGAATGACAGGGGCTTCGTTCCAAAAGTCGGGCGAGAGATTGAGGATGGTAGCGTTTTCAGGGACGGTGGGCAAAGTATCGCCGAACGCGAGCCATACGGGTGTTTCAGACGACATGGGTTGGTCGGGTTGCCAAATTTCGTGCGGAATGAAACTTTCAGGGATTTGCTGCCAAAGGTCGCGGTCGAGGCGGCGGATTGTCTCGGCAGAATCCGACCACACCAATATTTGTCCGCCGTCGCGTATGGCGCGCGCAATCAGGCGGCAGGCGAAGGCGGCGGGGTCGGTGGCGTGGGTGTAAAAGGTGGCTTTAGGCATGGCGCGGGAGTGGGGCGGGAAAATAGGGATTATAGTGAAAACGGGTTGAAAGGGCTATCGGGCTTCCTGTATTGGATTTCAAACCTTTTGTCTTTGTTTTTTCAGACGACCTTTGCGGCTGTCAGCCCCGTTCCAACACCTTCCTCGCCGCTTCCACGCCCCAATACAAAGCTTCTTCGAATACCGAATAGCCGCTCAAATCGCTGTGGGCAAACAGCAGTCCTGACGAGCGGTTTCTAATTTTTAACAAAGATTCGTCGTTCAGATACCCGACTTTCGGTACGCTCATGCCGTGTCCGCGCACCGTAACATCAACGTGGGAAACGTGTTGCCAGAAGCCCTCTCCGTAGGCGGCAATCAAGTCTTTGGCGGCCAAGTCGCGCAGTTCTTCGTCGGAGGTTTCGAGCAGTTGGCGGCGGACGGCTTGCGGGGTGTCGTGGTTGAGTGCGGCGTAGGCGGTGAAGATGGTGCGCTCGGGGCGGGCGACGCGGATGAGCTGGTTGGTAGCGACGACGTAGCCAAGTCCCTGGCTGCCATAGATAACGTTATCCCAAGCCATTTCGCTGTTGTTTTTTTCTTTCGGGAAGCTGTGCAGCTCGAAATTGGCGACCAACCACGGGGCGTATTCGGGAATGTCCAAACCGTATTGCGCGGGATTTTCAACGATGCGGGCGGCGACCATCAACGGCATGGCGGAGATAACGTGTTGCGCGGTCAGGACGACGGTTTCGCCGCTTGAATTGTCGCGCAGCCAAACTTCAATACGGTCGTCTGAAAGGGGTTTGATTTTGACGGCGGATGCGTTGACGGAAGCGGGTTTGTCGAAGCGGATGCGGTTTTCAGACGACCGTTGCCAACCTTCCTGCAAACCGGCATGGCGGCGCAGGTTTTCAGAAAGATGCGCCAAACCTTCGGGCCAGGTAAGGACGGTTTCCACGCTGTTGCGGGCGGCGAAGTAATGCAGTCCGGCAAAGGCGGATACTTGCGCTATGCCCTGCCCGTAATCGTCGCGGCAGCAGTAATCGAGATACCACAAAAGTTCGGGCGAGGTGTAGCCCTCTTGCGCAAGCCATTGTTTGAACGTCAGCTTATCAAGTTTGCGCCACGTTTCGTCTGCCGAAGACAGGGCTATCGGAATGGCGAAAATCTTTTTGCCGTCGCTGCCGTAAGCCTGTTTCAGACGACCGATTAAATCAAAAAAGCGTTTGGAATCAGCATCTTCTTTCGGCAACAGGTGTTCCTGCCATTTATCCTGATACAAAAGGCGCGACTCGGGCGCGTAAACCAAATCGGTTTCCCTGAAACTGCCGTCCGATTGCAAGATACCAAAATCCGCCAGCATCTCGTGCACATACGCGCTCTCTTTCGACGGCAACGCAAGATAATGCGCGCCGCTCGGCGCTTGCAGGCCGTCTGAAGCGGCGTAGGCGGCATTGTTGCCGTTGCGCTCGAACCCTTCCGCCAACAATACATCACGATGACCGTGTTTCGCCAAATACCACAACACCCCCAACCCCGCCGCGCCGCCTCCGAGTATCAGCGTATTGCATTCGTAACGGCGGGTCGGCGGGCTGAGCAATTTCCCGTCGCGCAACAAATGCCCCAACGGCAGCCCGACGCGGTTGACGGAAACCGGCGGTTTGCGGTTGAGGCGTTGGTAAGTCAGCCAAGAGAAAGAGGACGCGGCGGCAAGCGCGGCGGTGTAACTGAGAAATTGACGGCGTGTCGGCATGAGGTTGAATGTCGGTTTAAGGTTCTGAGAGGTCGTCTGAAAACATCAAGACGGTTTCAGACGACCTTTACAGGTTTTGTTGTTCTACTGGCGGCTGCGTATCGTCCAATATTCCTTCGCCACGTTGCGCAACCGTCCAAACAGCCCATTCTGCCGCCAATTCCCTGCACAATATTTCCTTCACTCTTTCCAACTTCATGCCGCCGCAGATGAATGCGTCTATGGCGGCAAAGCGGTGTTCCGGCCACGTGTGAATGCTGATGTGGGATTCGGCGAGCAGTAACACGCCGGTTATACCGCCTGCCCCGCCGAAGGTGTGGAAACGCTCGGCGAGGATGGTGGCTTCTGCGGCTTGGGCAGCGGCTTTGAGGGCGGTTTTCAGACGACCCTCGTCTTTCAAGACAGCTTCATCACAGCCATATAAATCCAAAAGACCGTGGTTGCCGGGGATATGGGTCATTTATGACCTCCGGAATAACCGCTACCGCCGTAATAACCGCCGCCGTAATAGCCGCCGGAGTGCATACGTGAGCCGTCGGAGTCGGAAGAACCGTAGCTGATAATCATGGAAATGACGATGATGATGGTACTGAAAATGATGTAAGTAGTTCTCGACATGGTTTAATCCTCGTCCTCGTCCTCGTCTTTTTTGCCCATAGTCCACATTAACCAGGCTCCTATGAGGATGACTGAGGGGGTGGCAGGGTTGTCGCTGATTATCAAAGCAGGGAGGTTGACGACAACCAAGATGGCGGTCATCACGATTCTCAGTGATTTATCAATACCGTCTGCCGCCATTTTTGCGGTGTAATGCGGTGCGCGGCTGCTCAGGCTAAATGCCTCGGCAACTTCGCTGTAATCAACCGGTACGCTTTTGCTCCATGCCATTTCGTGCGTGTTCAATTCGGCAGAAAGTTTGCGGTTTTGTCCGTCGCGGTAGTCGCTGTAATAGTTCAAATCGCCCCTTCGGATGCGCCAGTAGAACGCGCCGGCTGCGACTTCGACCCTGCCGCCGTAGTCGTAAAGTTTGCCGCAGCCTTGCGGTTGGCGGTTGCGGTCGAGGCGCGGCCATGTATTTTGGGTTTGGGAAAGGCTCCAGCCGTCATCCGATTCGACCAGCCACAGGAAACCTTGCGTCGGGTTGTAAAGTAGATATTCCAACCATTGGCCTTCGGGCGTGAGCACGCGGTCGGTGCCGTTGAACAGGTTGTCGAATGTTTCCTGTGCGTCGGTTTCGGCGTATCTGACCGCCCCCATAACGTAAAATTCGCGGTTTTTCAGACGACCTTTCGAACCGACGGGCAGGGTAAACAGGCTTTGCTGCGCGGTGCGCATGGCGTTGGCGGTAATGAGTTCGGCTTTGTCTTTGCCGATTGCCAATTCGCTGCCGCAGCTTGGGCAGTTGAGATGGAAGGTGAGGCCGTTGACCCAGTGGACGGACGAGCCGCAGTTGGGACAGTTTTCTGAGGAAATACTGCCTTTCAGACGGCCTGCGCTTTCTTTGATTTCGTCTTCGCTGCGGGTGTTTTCCAGCTTCAAATCATCCAAGTTCACCATGCGGCCGAAGAAGGTTTCGGGGGTATCGCCGCTGTAATCGAGCGTGATGAAAAGGTCTTCGCAACGCCAGTCTGCGACTTTGTTTTGACGGTCTTCGTCCAAAACAAACGGCAGCTCGCCCTGCGCGGCAGCGCGTTTCAGGCTGATGCGGCGCACGTCTGAGGCGACATAGCGTTTGTTTTGGAAAGTCAGTTCGCTAAATCCTGCCCGAATGTCCTCAAAGCGCGGCGGGTTGTCAGTTTCGACGGGCATGGTCATCACATACAAATCGCCTGCTTCCGAAAGCCAGCCATTCCTGCCGTCGTCAAACAGCGCGTACCATTCGTTCCATACGCCGTCGTCGTATTGCACCTGAAGCCGTCCGACCAGGGTGAAGCGTTGCGTAAGGAATGTGCCGACTGTGCCGATTTGCAGCGGGCTGAAATCTTCCAGCAATGCGGAATCGCGGCCGGAATCGACGATACCGTCATCCTTCCGCACCAGCATGCTGTTGCAGTAGCCGCACACCAGCGTAACGGCTGAGGCGGAATGCGCTTCGACAGGCGCGCCGCAGCTCGGGCAGTCGGTTTTAAAGAAGGGGGTGTTTGACATGTTTGCTTTTTCGAGTGGAGAGGAAGGCTTCAGACGACCTTTTTACAGCGGATTTGAATAAAAACTTACCGTGTCGTCATTCCCGCACAGGCGAGAATCCATTTGTGAGATTCAGAAACGGTTTTTCAAATCAGGGTTTCTTAAGTTTGACGATGGATTCCCACCTGAGTGGGAATGACGACACTGAATTTTGATGTAAAAACGAATTTTTAAAACCACCGACAGGTCGTCTGAAACCGTTTTCAGACGACCTTCTTAATATCAGCCGATCAACTGCTTCAACACTTCCGCTTTGGCTTTATCGTAATCCTCTTGGGAAATCAAACCACCATCCAACAGGGATTTGAGTTTCGCCAATTTTGCCTGCGGGTCTTCAGAGGTCGTCTGAACGCTTTGGGCGGGTTGTGCTGCCGGTTGTGCCGCGGGTTGCATCATACCCGCCATCGCGCCTGCCATTGCCTGACCGACGCCTGCGCCCACGCCCAAGCCTGCGCCGATTCCGGCAAGTCCACCTTCGTTTTGCGCGGCGAGCGGGATGGATTCGGCGGTTTGGTATTGGGTGTAGCGTCCCAAGTCGCCGATGACGCCCATGGCAATTTTCTTATCCAAGGCTTCTTGGATGGCGGCAGGCAGGGTGATGCTTTCGACGGTGAAGTTTTCCAGCGTCAAGCCGAGTTTGGCAAATTCCGCGCCGAGCAGTTCGCCGATTTTTTGCGACAGCAAAACTTGGTTTGCCGCCATGTCCAAAAACGGAATGCCTGAGCTGCCGAACGCCGCCGCAAGTTGGGTAACGGCGATATTGCGCAACTGGGTTTCCAACTCGACGCCGCTGTATTCTGCCGCTACACCGCTGACTTCTTTAAAGAATTTTGCCGGATCGCTGATGCGGTAGGCGTACATACCGAACGAGCGCAACTGTACCGCGCCGAACTCGGCATCGCGCACGGTAACGGGTTGCGACGTACCCCATTTCCGCGCAAGCTGTTGTTTGGTATTGAAAAAGTAAACATCGGATTTAAACGGGGATTCAAAGAGTTTGTCCCAGTTTTTCAGGTTGGTCAGCAGCGGCAGCGTTTGCGTGTTGAGCGTGTACCGTCCCGGTCCGAATACGTCGGCAGTTACGCCTTCATCGACAAACATCGCCATCTGCGCCTCACGCACGGTCAGGCTCGCGCCGTTTTGGATTTCCTCATCGGCAATCGGGAAACGCCACATCAACAGGCTGTCGTCAGGATTCGGCCATTGGATGACGTCGATAAACTGTTTCTTGATAAAGTTGAACATTGCGGTTCCTTATTTTGAAGAATGGGATAACACGGAGCGGGGCGGAAATGCGGGCAGCCGTATATTTTGCAAACTGTTTATATAAATCAGGTCAAACAAGCGGCATTCAAGATACCGATGGACACGGACACCGCGCCATAGAGTGCGCCGACGGCGACGTTGTTGCCGATAAGTTCTTCCGTTGCGCCTTTAATCATCATCGTGGCGGCAAAATACACCAAAATTTGAATCACTGCCGCGACGAGACCCCACAGGATAAAATCGACGAAACTGACACTATGGGCAATACTGGACGCGAGTGTCAGACAAAATCCGACCAGCGCACCGCCGAACGACAAGGCGCAGGCAAGGTTGCCGTTTTTAATCAGCCGCAACTCTTCCGCAGGCGTGATACGCAGATACATCGCGCCGAAAACGACAGTCATCACTACACCCGCAAGCATATATTGCAGGTAAAGCAGGTATTGGGGCAGGGAAATACTCACGATAGGGATTCCTTGTCAGATATTTTTGATGCTTTTGATTATGCCATATTTCAATAGTAAAGGTCGTCTGAAAAGGGTTTCAGACGACCTTTTACTGTTTTTTGCTTTGTTTTGGGCTGTCAGGCTGGCGGAGGCAGAAGAGGGAATGAGACTATAGTGGATTAACTTTAAACCAGTACGGCGTTGCCTCACCTTGCCGTACTATCTGTACTGTCTGCGGTTTCGTCGCTTTGTCCTGATTTAAAGTTAATCCACTATATAACCTGTCCCGCACCATTCTCGATAAGGCCTCAAAAAGCTATAAAAATTGTTTGAAAAAATGCGCGGAGTTTTCCGCGCATTTTGCTTAAAACGTACTCTCGTTTTCAGATGACCTTTTACAAGGCGGCGAGTACGGCATCGCCCATTTCGGAGCAGGAAACGAGTTTTGTACCTTCTTCGTAAATATCGCCGGTGCGCAAGCCTTGTTGTAGCACTTTTTGGACGGCGCTTTCGACTTGTTGCGCGCGGGCTTCGTCGTTCAGGCTGTAACGCAGCAGCATGGCAAGCGAGAGGATGGTGGCCAGCGGGTTGGCTTTGTTTTGTCCGGCGATGTCGGGAGCAGAGCCGTGTGACGGTTCGTACAGGCCTTTGCCGTTTTCGTCCAACGAGGCGGAGGGCAGCATGCCGATGGAGCCGGTCAGCATGGAGGCTTCGTCGGAGAGGATGTCGCCGAAGATGTTGCCGGTGGCGATGACGTCGAATTGTTTGGGCGCGCGCACGAGCTGCATGGCGGCGTTGTCCACATACATGTGGGAGAGTTCGACGTCGGGGTATTGTTTGCCGATTTCTTCAAAGATTTCGCGCCACAGTTCGGTGGTTTCCAAAACGTTGGCTTTGCCGACGGAGCAGACTTTTTTGCTGCGTTTTTGGGCGGATTGGAAGGCGACGTGGGCGATGCGGCGGATTTCGCTTTCGCTGTATTTCATGGTGTTGTAGCCTTCGCGTTCGCCGTTTTCCAGAACGCGGATGCCGCGCGGTTCGCCGAAGTAGATGTCGCCGGTGAGTTCGCGCACGATGAGGATGTCGAGGCCTGCGACGATTTCGGGTTTGAGCGTGGAGGCGTTGGCAAGCTCGGGATAGAGGATGGCGGGGCGCAGGTTGGCAAACAGGTTCAGATCTTTGCGGATTGCCAATAGTCCGCGTTCGGGGCGTAGCGGGCGGTCAAGATTGTCGTATTGCGGGCTGCCGACCGCGCCGAGCAGGACGGCATCGGCTTTGCGGCAGAGGTTTTGCGTAAATTCGGGATAGGGATGGCCGTATTCGTCGTAGGCTTCGCCGCCCAATGGGGCGTATTCGTAGCTGGCGTCCAAGCCTTGGGCGATGAGTTTGTCGAGTACGCGGACGGTTTCGGCGACGATTTCGGGACCGATGCCGTCGCCTCGGAGGATGGCGATATGTTTGGTCATTTTGGGTTTCCTTACGGGAAAGTTTTAGGTAAAGGGTAGGGTACCTGTTTGTCAGACGGCCTTAAATCAATTTGCTCTGAAAACGCTGATTGTACCATTGTGGTACTGGTAAAGCTGGGTAGAAATCGCGTAGGCAGATTCTTCAAATGCCTGCAGGGTAATATTTGCCATCGCCTGCAAAGCTTCTTCATCGGACGGGCTGCAAATGAGCAGGGCGTTGCGTGCCGGGACTGCAAAAACAGGATTGGCGGGCAGCATAGGATCGTCTTTAAGTACTTCGTCTAAAAGCAAAATCAGGGAGGCATCATAGTCGTTGTCCAAATGAATTTGAGCCAATGACCAACCTTCAGCATGATGAATTTGGACACGTCCATTTATCCGTTGGCGCAGATTATCCATGGCGGTACGATACAAGGCGTCTTCATCTTCAATACCGGCCTCTTTCATATGTTCATGGTTGAGCGTATGCATGGATTCATCCGTATCCACCATATAAAGCAACATGATATCGCCCGCAATCGGTTTGAATACCAGGTAATCGATAGGTTCGGTTTCGTCCTTATTTGCGATCAGTCTGGTGTTTTCCAGATAAATCGTATTTTTAATCGTCGGAAGAATTTGTTGTGCTGAAACGCTGGCTTTAGTGTCTTGAATCTTACGGATAACCGCTAAATTGGCAGCAACAATGGCATTCAAGGCATCAGGATTTTGCAGATAACTTGTGTAATGGCTGCTCAAATATGTGCTGAACGACGCTTCATTATCTTCGGGAAAATGGACAATGATAGGCGAAGAAGCAATATCTTCACCCCAGTCGATTTTAACTTCAAAATGTAATTCGTCTTGGATACGACGGGCAAAGTATTCGACAAATTCCTGCCAGTTCATTAATTTGGGTTTGGAACGGAACAACCTGCTGAAAAAAGACATATTGTGTCCTGAATAAGGGTGTGAGGTCGTCTGAATATTACAGACGTTCGGTTTCAACACGGATTTTAAAAACGGCTTTGCGTATGTTTGGCCTGTCGCCGACCAGCGGAGCATGTGCGTCGTTGGGAAAGAAGAGGGCAAACTCGCCCGGTTGGAGCGTGAGCCAGGTTTCCGGTTCGCAGTCGAAAAATTCGATGTCGCGCTTTTCGTCGTAGCCCAAACCGTTTTTCAGACGACCTCTGTCTATCCAGCCGTAGGTTTCCTCTCCGCTGATGGGAGCTTGGATGTCGATGTGTTTCAAATGCGCTTCCGGCTTGGCATCGGCTTTGCTCCTCATCGGTTCGCTGCCGATAAAGAGGCGGATGTTTGGATTTTCACACGGCACTTGTCCGTCGGGCAGGGCGGCGAAATCCAGCGTTTGCAACAGGCGGACGGCGTCGGCGAAGTCAGGGTGCAAAGCGGCGTAACGGGCGGCGTTGGTGATGGTGTCGGTAATCATGTTTTGAGGGAGGAGACGAAAAAAGGTCGTCTGAAAACTGTTTTTGCGTTTTAGCGAAATTCGCTACACTCGTTTTCAGACGACCTTTTTATGTATCAACCGTTAAACAGCCAAGGCTGGCTTTGGCGGCGTTTTTCTTCGAAATCGCGGATTTCGTCGGCGTGTTGCAGGGTTAAGCCGATTTCGTCCAAGCCGTTTAAGAGGCAGTGTTTGCGGTGTTCGGTAATGTCGAATTTAAATGTTTCGCCGTTAGGCGTGGTCAGGGTTTGCTCGGCAAGGTCGATGGAGAGCTGATAGCCTTCGTTGGCTCCGACTTCTTTGAAAAGCTGATCAACTTGTTCTTCAGTCAACACGATAGGCAGGAGGCCGTTTTTGTAGCAGTTGTTGAAGAAGATGTCGGCGAAGCTGGGGGCGATGACGGCGCGGAAACCGTAGTCGTCCAATGCCCAAGGGGCGTGTTCGCGCGAGGAGCCGCAGCCGAAGTTTTTGCGCGTCAACAGGATTTGCGCGCCTTGGTAACGCGGCTGGTTCAGCGAGAAATCGGGGTTCAGCGGGCGTTTGCTGTTGTCCATGCCCGGTTCGCCGTGGTCGAGGTAACGCCATTCGTCAAAGGCATTGGGACCGAAGCCGCTTCGTTTGATGGATTTTAAAAATTGTTTGGGGATGATGGCGTCGGTATCGACGTTGCTGCGGTCGAGCGGGGCGACGATGGCGGTGATTTTGGTAAAGGCTTTCATGTTCTGTACTTTTTCGTTTGTCGAGGACTATAAAATGCCCCGATTTCCGGGGCATTTACGTTTAAATTTTGTTTAGTCAGTAGGTTTTGACATTTTCAGCGGTATTGCTGACAGCAGTACCGGCGGCGCTGACGTCTTTAGCTACGCCTGAAATAGTGTTGCAGGCAGAGAGCAAGGTCATCGCGGTCAGTGCGATTAGGGCAAATTTCTTCATGTATGGATTCCTGCGTGAAATTGGATTTTGGATTAGTAATTTTTTACAGACTCAGCGGAACCGCTGACTGCGTTACCGGCGGCGCTGACATCTTTGCCCATGCCGGAAATGGTATTGCAGGCAGACAGCAAGGTCATAGCGGTCAAAGCAATGAGGGCGAATTTTTTCATTTGAAGCTCCTAATAGTTTGAAAAGTACAGTCTGTGTTACTGTATTACTAATAATATTCGGCATCTTCACAAAAGGCAATAGTTGGTATAAATGAAAAAATGCGGAGTTACATGAATATAAACGGTGGTTTGAGTAAAGGTTTTTATAACTCTTATTGTTTGCGTAGTAGGCTGCCTGAAAATATATTTTAGGCAGCCTTGTGTAAAGATAGCAGTTTATTCAGTAGCTTCTTCAATTTTTTCGCCGACATGGGTCATGCCGCGGCCAACAGCGTTACCGCCTTTTTTCACGGCAGCTTTGGTTTTGTCCCAGCCGCGCTCGGCAGCGTTTTCTGTTTTATCCCAGTTGCGGCTGGCGTCATCTTTCGCTCCGGACCAAGTGCTGGAGCAGGCAGCCAGGGTAAGGGCAGCAAGGGTGGTTATCAACAGTTTGTTCATCATTGGATTCCTTGATTTAAGAGTTGGAGAATCTCCTTTGCGCGGAGATAGTGGTTACAGCCGACCTTTGGTGGTTATGCAAGGTCGTCTGAAAGATTATGCCATAGTACGGATGTCGGTAAATTTACCGTTTACCGCGGCGGCAGCAGCCATAGCGGGGCTGACCAAATGCGTGCGCCCGCCGTTGCCTTGGCGGCCTTCGAAGTTGCGGTTGGAAGTGGAGGCGCAGCGTTGGCCCGGAGTGAGGCGGTCGGCGTTCATGGCGAGGCACATCGAGCAGCCCGGTTCACGCCACTCGAAACCGGCGTCGATGAAGATTTTGTCCAAGCCTTCTTGTTCCGCCTGCCGTTTAACCAAGCCGGAGCCGGGAACGATTAACACGCGCTGTACGTTGTCGGCTTTTTTACGGCCTTTGGCGACGGCGGCGGCTTCGCGCAAATCTTCGATGCGGCTGTTGGTGCAGGAACCGATGAATACGATGTCGACGGGGATTTCGTTCAGCGGTGTGCCGGCTTCCAAGCCCATGTATTCGAGGGCGCGTTCCATGCCGCTGCGTTTGACGGGATCGGTTTCTTCGGCAGGGTTCGGCACTTTGCCGCTGATGTCCAAAACCATTTCGGGTGATGTGCCCCATGTTACTTGCGGTTCGATGTCTTCGGCTTTGAAACGGTATTCTTTGTCGAATACCGCGCCTTCGTCGGAAACCAGCGTGCGCCAGTATTCGACGGCTTTGTCCCATGCTTCGCCTTTGGGTGCGAAGGGTTTGTCTTTGACATAGTCGATGGTGGTTTGATCGACGGCAACCATGCCGGAGCGCGCCCCTGCTTCAATCGCCATGTTGCACAGGGTCATGCGGCCTTCCATCGAAAGGCTGCGGATGGCTTCGCCACCGAACTCGATGGCATAGCCCGTGCCGCCTGCCGTGCCGATTTGTCCGATGATGTAGAGGGCGACGTCTTTGGCGGTAACGCCCGGTTTCAGACGACCTTCAACGGCAATCAGCATGGATTTGGATTTTTTCGCGGTAATGCACTGGGTCGCCATGGTGTGTTCGACTTCGGAAGTGCCGATACCGTGTGCCAGCGCGCCGAACGCGCCGTGGGTAGAGGTGTGCGAGTCGCCGCAGACGACGGTCATGCCGGGCAGGGTCGCGCCTTGTTCCGGACCCATGACATGAACGATGCCTTGACCTTTATCCATGAACGGGAAGTAGGCGAGTGCGCCGAACTCTTTGATATTTTTGTCTAAAGTATCGACTTGCAGCTTGGAAATCGGGTCTTGGATGCCTTTGTCCCAATCGCCGGTCGGGGTGTTGTGGTCGGCGGTGGAGACGACGCTGTCGATACGCCACAGCTTGCGTCCCGCCATTTTCAGACCTTCAAACGCCTGCGGGCTGGTAACTTCGTGCACTAAATGACGGTCGATGTAGAGCAGGACAGTGCCGTCTTCTTCTTCACGGACGACGTGGCTGTTCCAGAGTTTGTCGTAGAGGGTTTGTGCGCTCATGATGGGTTATCTTTGCTTATTAATAATAGGAGTAGATGGTTTGTTTTGATGGGCGGATTTTAGGCTTTTTACAGGGGCAGTGCAATAGAAATTTGTCTAATTTCTACATTTTCACATAAAAATCTAAAAATAACTTTCAAAAATTAGACAAATTGTAGAATTGTTGACAAAAAGAGGTATTTTATTTGAAACAATGCTTGTCGTACCGCCTAAAAAAGCACTATCATTTCCATCCGTATCCCACATCCGACAACAGAGGTATAGAGAATGAAATTACCGGTTATGGCTGCCGAACATCTGTCGCAACTTCAGGCGTTTGAAGCGAAAATCTTGTGCAACCACGCCAAAATTGAAGCATGGTTCCGTTCGCAATGGAACGCACATCGCCCGCCGTTTTACGGTTCGGTCGATATCCGCAATGCCGGTTACAAAATTTCGTCTATTGATATGAACCTGTTTCCCGGCGGTTTCAACAATCTGAATCCGAATTTCATCCCGCTGGCGGCAGTCGCGGCGCAAGATGCGGTACAACGCGCCTGCGAAACGGCAAAATCCGTGTTGATTATTCCCGAAAACCATACCCGCAACACGTTCTACCTGCAAAACGTTTACGCACTCAGCGAGATTTTGCGCTCGGCAGGGTATGAAGTCCGTTTGGGCAGCCTGAATCCGGAAGTTACCGAACCGACCGAATTTGAAACCGCGTTGGGCGACAAAATCCTGCTGGAACCTTTATTGCGTACCCGCGAGCGCGTCCATCTTGCAGACGGCTTCTCACCTTGCGTCGTCTTGTTGAACAACGACTTGTCCGCGGGCGTTCCCGACATTCTCAAAGGCATCAGCCAAACCGTATTGCCTCCGCTGCACGGCGGTTGGACGACGCGCCGTAAAACAGAACATTTCAGCGCATATAACCAAGTCGCCGCCGAATTTGCCAAGCTGATTGACATCGACGAATGGCAGATTAACCCGTATTTCGAAAAAATCGGCGGTTTGGACTTCCAAGAGCGCGAAGGCGAAGACGCGTTGGCGGAAGCAGTAGAGCGCGTGCTGGCGAAAATTCAAGCCAAATACGACGAATTGGGCATTACCGACCAGCCTTTCGTGATTGTCAAAGCCGACGCGGGTACTTACGGCATGGGCGTGATGAGCGTCAAATCAGCCGACGAAGTGCGTGGGTTGAACCGCAAAAACCGCAACAAAATGGCGAAGGTCAAAGAAGGCTTGGAAGTCAGCGAAGTGATTGTCCAAGAAGGCATTTATACCTATGAAACCATGAACGGCGCCGTGTGCGAACCCGTCGTTTATATGATGGACCGTTTTGTTATCGGCGGCTTCTTCCGCGTACACGAAGGACGCGGAGCGGACGAAAACCTCAACGCCGGCGGCATGGTATTCGTTCCGCTGTCCAACAGCATCCCCACCGGCAGCGGCGACAACTCCCAAGAAGCCCCCGAAGCCTGCAAACGCGTATTCGAACAATGGGATTCGCTCGGTATGCCACGTTCTGAAAAAGACTGCGACGTGGACAACGAACACAACCGCCTCTACGTTTACGGCGTAATGGCGCGCCTGTCGCTGCTTGCCGCCGCGCTTGAGTTGGAACAAACTGCCCCATAAAGCGCGTTTGGTCTGATTATTTGAAATAGTAAAAGGTCGTCTGAAAACTTGAGATTCAGGTTTTCAGACGACCTTTTTCATGACGTTTGCGGTAAATTCAATTATTATTTCCGTTTAATTTCAAAACTAATAATAAAAAAGGGAAACAGTTTTGCTGAGATATTATGGATTGCCGTTTTGGGCAGTCGGCGTCATCGCTTCGTTCGCTTTGCCGTCCGTACCGCATTGGGGCGTGTGGTTGTTGGCGGCATTAGTTTTGCTGGCGGCTTCGCGGCGGTTTGCGGCGGCGGGAATGATGCTGTGTGTCCTGCTTGGCGCGGCTTACGGCGTGTTTCGGACGGAAGCGGCTTTGTCGGTGCAATGGCCGCTGAACGGGGCTTCGGAGTCGGTGTTGACGGTTGAAGTCGCAGATATGCCGCGCGGCGACGGGCGGCGGGTGCAGTTTGCGGCGAAGGCGTGGACGGAGGATGGGCGGCAGTTTGATTTATTGCTGTCGGATTATCAGAAACGCGATTGGGCGGTGGGCAGCCGCTGGAAGGTGTCGGCACGGCTCAAACCGGTTATCGGCGAAGTGAACCTGCGCGGGCTGAACCGCGAGGCTTGGGCGTTGGCAAACGGTTTGGATGGTGCGGGTACGCTGGGCAAAGGCAGGAGCTTGGTTCGCGAGGGCGGCGGTGTCGGCTTGGCGGTGTGGCGCGATGCGGTCAGCCGCCGTTGGCAGGCTGTCGGGGCGGACAGTCCGGATTTTTCGGACGGTATCGGTCTGATGCAGGCTTTGAGCATAGGCGAACAATCGGCGTTGAGGCCCGAACTGTGGCAGGCATTCCGACCTTTGGGTTTGACGCACTTGGTCAGTATTTCGGGGCTGCACGTTACGATGGTGGCGGTGTTGGCGGGTTGGCTGGTCAAACTGATTTTCAGACGACTGCCTTGGATACCGGCAAAACCACGCGTGTGGATTTTGGCGGGCGGCGCGGCAGGGGCTTTGTTTTATGCGCTGCTGGCGGGCTTTTCCGTACCGACGCAGCGCAGCGTTTTGATGTTGGCGGCGTTTGCCTGGGCTTGGTGGCGCGGCAGTCTGTCTTCGGGCTGGACGGCGTGGTGGCAGGCTTTGGCGGTGGTGTTGCTGCTTGATCCGCTAGCGGTTTTGGGTGTCGGCACTTGGCTGTCGTTCGGCTTGATTGCCGCCTTGATTTGGGCTTCGGCAGGTCGTCTGAAAGAATGCGGCTGGCGTTTGGCTGTACGCGGACAATGGGCGGCGACGATATTGTCGGTGGTATTACTGGGCTATATTTTTGCGTCCTTGCCCATCATCAGTCCTTTGGTCAATGCGGCGATGATTCCATGGTTTTCTTGGGTATTGACGCCTTTGGCGCTGCTGGGGTCGGTGTTGCCGTTCGCACTTTTGCAATGGGCGGCAGCAGGTTTGGCGGAATACACTTTGCGCGGCTTGGTTTGGCTGGCGGAAGTATCGCCTGAATTTGCCGTAGCCGCCGCGCCTGTGCCGCTGTTGGTTTTGGCTTTTGCAGCGGCTTTGCTGTGGCTGTTGCCGCGCGGTCTGGGTTTGCGGCCGTGGGCGTGTTTGGTGTTGGCTGGATTTGTGTTTTATCGCCCCGACCGTTTGGACGACGGCTTGGCGCGGATTACCGTGATGGACGCTGGACAGGGTTTGTCGGTATTGATACAGACGCGCGACCGCAACCTGCTGTTTGACACAGGGACGGCGCAGGCGGCACAAACGGGTATCGTGCCGAGCCTGAACGCCATGGGTGTGCGCCGTTTGGACACGCTGATTTTGTCGCATCACGACAGCGACCACGACGGCGGTTTGGATGCCGTTTCCGATATTGAAATCGGCGAAACGCTGGCGGGGCAGCCTGAGTTTTATCCGAACGCAAAACTTTGCACCGAAGCGCAATGGCAATGGGACGGCGTGGATTTCGAGTTATTGAGGTCGTCTGAAAATTCGGGTGGCGAAGACAATGACCGAAGCTGCGTCTTGCGCGTCGTTTCCGACGGACAGGCTTTGCTGGTTACGGGTGATTTGGGCGTGAAGGGCGAAGCAGAACTGGTAGAACGCTACGGCAGCTCGCTGTACAGCCAAGTTTTGATATTGGGACACCACGGCAGCAATACGGCTTCATCCGGCGGCTTCCTAAACACCGTCGCGCCCAAATATGCCGTCGCTTCCAGTGGCTACGCCAACGCCTACAAACACCCCACCCCCGCCGTCCAAACCCGCGTCCGCGCACACGGCGCAACTTTGTTGCGGACGGATTTGTCGGGCGCGCTGGTGTTTGAATTGGGCGGCGATGAAATCTTTAAAGGTCGTCTGAAAAGAGATAAGTTTTATTGGCAGAAAAAGCCGTTTGAATAAATGTATTTGCTGTATGGAGGAATTGGCTTTTCAGACGATTTTCTTCAGTTTTATCGGCAAGGCAGGGGATACCGTTTCTGTTGACGTTCTTTATCGTCGAAATGTTGATGGTCATCAGCTCAGATATGGGTTTGTTCGGAGGGATTTGAGGTAGGGAGGGCTGTATCCGACCGGGGGAGGGTAGCCTTATTTATTTTCTGTTGGCCAGTTTACAGTTGTTCAAAGAAACTGAATGAAACGGCGTAGTAAAAAAGTATGAATCTGAAAATAGTGTGTTGATAAAGGGGTTTTATAATAAAGCAAAAGTCGTCTGAAAACCTGTATTTCAAGTTTTCAGACGACCTTTGGATTTGAGCAATTCAAACACCGCCGTCAGCAGCGTCCCAACCAAACCGCTCTTTTCCTACCCAAGCAGTTTTATCAGAATAAGCCGCTCATTGCACAGGCGAAATAGCTGAATAATCAACGCATCTTCTATCAGCGCGTGTCTAAATTGCTCAAATCAAACCTTAAGCCTGCAAAGAAGCACGATTTTCCAAAACTTGGTCAATCAAACCGTATTCTTTGGCTTCTTCGGCGGACATGAAGTTGTCGCGGTCGGTATCGCGTTCCAAATCTGCCAAATCGCGGCCGCAGTGTTTCGCCATCAGGCGGTTGAGTTTCTCTTTGATTTTCAACAGCTCGCGGGCATGGATTTCAATATCGGATGCCTGACCGCCCAAACCGCCGCTGATCAAAGGCTGGTGAATCATGATACGGCTGTTGGGTAGGGCGAAACGTTTGCCTTTCTCACCTGCCGACAGCAGGAATGCGCCCATGCTTGCCGCTTGTCCCAAGCACAAAGTGGAGACGTTGGGCTTGATGAAATTCATGGTGTCGTAAATCGACATACCTGCCGTTACCGAACCGCCGGGCGAATTGATATAGAAGAAAATATCTTTGTCCGGATTTTCACTTTCCAAAAACAACAGCTGGGCAACCACCAAATTAGCGGTCTCGTCGGTTACCGGGCCGATCAAAAATACGATGCGCTCTTTCAAAAGGCGCGAGTAAATATCAAATGCACGCTCGCCGCGGCCGCTTTGTTCGATAACGGTAGGAACGAGGTAATTATTGAAATCGAAGGACATTTTTGTCTCCTGTCAATGTTGCGAAAGCACCAAAGGGACGCTTTGGTGCTTTCAAGTTGCCTGTTTCAGACGACCTTTTGAAGATGATTAGGCTTGTGCGCCCATCACTTCGTCAAAAGACAAAGCTTTTTCGGTTACTTTGGCTTTGCTCAAAACGAAATCAACGACGTTGCTTTCTACTGCCAAAGAAGTCGGACCTTGCAGGCGGGAAGGCTCTGCGTAGTACCAGTCGATCACTTCTTGAGGATCTTCGTAGCTTTCTGCAAAGTTGGCAACAACGGCTTTGATTTGCTCTTCAGTCGGTTCCAGTTTGTTTTCTTCAACCAGTTTGGCCAAAATCAGACCCAAAGATACGCGGCGTTCGGCTTGCTCTTTGAACATGTCCAAAGGCAGATCCAAGTTGGCAGCGTCAGCCATGCCTTGGTTGACGAAGTTTTGTTTCATTTCGTTTGCCAAACGGGCGGCTTCTTCATTTACCAAAGCAACAGGTGCTTTCAGCTCTACGGCTTTGAGCAGCGCGTTCATTACAGATTCTTTGGTTTGTTCGTTCACGCGGCGTTCAACTTCACGGCCCACGTTTTTCTTCACTTCTTCGCGCATTTTGGCAACGTCGCCGTCGGCGATACCCAATGCTTTGGCGAAGTCGGCATCAACTTCGGGCAGGGTGGGTTCGGATACGTTGTTCAATGTGATGGTGAAGACGGCGGATTTACCGGCAACGTCTTTACCGTGGTAGTCTTCAGGGAAGTTGACGGTAACGTCTTTGCTTTCGCCTGCTTTCATACCGACTACACCGGCTTCAAATTCAGGCAACATTTGCCCTGCGCCCAATACGAAGGCGTAGTTTTTAGACGCGCCGCCGGCGAAAGGTTCGCCGTCGATTTTGCCTTCAAAGTCGATGATGACGCGGTCGCCGTTTTGGGCTTCGCGCTCAACATGGTTGAAGCGGGTGCGTTGTTTGCGCAGGATTTCTACGGTTTGGTCCACTTCGGCATCGCCGACGGAAGCGGTTACTTTTTCGACTTCTTGTGCAGACAAATCGCCGATTACGACTTCAGGGAACACTTCGAAAATCGCAGCGATTTTCAGGGATTCTTTATCGTCTTGTTCTTCAACGCCTTCGAAACGTGGATAGCCGGCAACTTTCAATTCTTGGGCAACGGCAACATCGTAGAAGCGGCGTTGGACCATTTCATTGATGACATCATTTTGAGCGCTTGCACCGTACATTTGGGCAATCATTTTTAAAGGTGCTTTACCCGGACGGAAACCGTCGATTTTTGCACGGCGTTGGGTTTGTTTCAGTTTTTTATCGGTTTCTGCGTTGATTTCGGACCAAGGCAGAGACAACACTACTTTGCGTTCCAGATTTTCTAAAGTTTCGACAGTTACGCTCATCGTAAGACCTTAATTTGTTGTGTTAAATAAAAAATGGAAATCCTTTTGCCAAATGACTGCGGAAGCGGCTCCGAACAATCGGGGCTTTTATCGTCCGTTGCTTGGAAAAGGCGGGAAAATTTAGCTGGCTAGTATATCACAATGTTTGATTGACAGGATAATATAGTGAAATCATTACAAAACAGTTGCCACATCTGTCCACTCCGGCTTGGAAAAAAATAGTTGAATGGGAGATAGACGGCAGCATTCTGATAAACTTATGCGAAGATACAAAGGTCGTCTGAAAGTCGGAAAAGGGCATTCAGACGACCTTTTGAAGTTTGAGGATGTTAATTAGGCAAGTATGGCATAGGATTGACGGCTTTGCCGTTCAGACGGACTTCGAAATGCAGCTTTACGCTGTCAGTGTCTGTGCTGCCCATCGTTGCAATCTGCTGACCGGCTGCAACCTGCTGGTCTTTTTGTACCAGTAAGGCATCATTATGTGCATAGGCTGTAATCGCATAATCATTGTGGCTGATTAAAATCAGTTTGCCGTAACCCCGTACTTCTTCTCCGACATACAATACTTTCCCGGCAGCTGCGGATTTTACAGGCTCTCCGGGTGTACCTGCTATATCGATGCCTTTGTTGGTTGTCCCGTTGTATTGCTTGATAACGGAGTTGCGTCCGATTTCGACAGGCCATTGTAAGTTCAGGCGGTTGATCGGTGCGACAGCCTGAGTTGCTTGGTTTGATTGGGAAATAGGGCGCGTATTGCGTCGGATACGTAATACTTGACCTACTTCGATTTTAGAAGTGTCTTGCAAGTTGTTCCAAGATGCCAAGGTATGGATGCTTTGGCCGTGGCGTTTAGCAATCTGGGATAGGGTATCGCCAGGCTTGACTCTGTAATAGCCATCGGGAACCGCACCCGTCGGTGAACCACTTCCGGCGCAGGCAGCCAGAAAAAGTGTCAGACAGAAAGGGCTTAATCGTTTGAAGGTCGTCTGAAAAAAGGGAATGGTATTCATCATATGTTTATTTAATAAAAATCAGCGAATGAATTGTCTTCAGACGCTTTATCTGGGTGAAGGTTCATCGGCTTTCGAGATGTTTTATGTGCGCTAAATGGCGGCGGAATTTTATCTTTTTGATTAGAAGCATATTTTACTCAGCGTAAAATAAAGTCAAATTATATCTACTGTTGGATAGTTAAAACAAATCCCCCGTCCGCTTTCGGGATGGGGGATTTTTAGCATCGCTAAAAAGCTTATTTATTCAATTCATTAGCCAAATACAGCCAAGTTTCGATGACGGTATCTGGATTCAGGGAAACGCTTTCGATGCCTTCTTGAACCAGCCATTTGGCGAAGTCCGGATGGTCTGACGGACCTTGACCGCAGATACCAACGTATTTGTTTTGCTTGCGGCAGGCAGAGATTGCCAAGTGCAGCATCACTTTGACGGCAGGGTTGCGTTCGTCAAACGAATCGGACACCAAGCCGCTGTCGCGGTCGAGACCGAGGGTTAGCTGGGTCATGTCGTTGGAGCCGATGGAGAAGCCGTCGAAGTATTGCAGGAATTGTTCTGCCAATACAGCGTTGCTCGGCAATTCGCACATCATGATCAGGCGCAGGCCGTTTTTGCCGCGTTCCAAACCGTTTTCTTTCAGGGCTTTGACAACAGCTTCGGCTTCACCCAAAGTGCGGACGAATGGAATCATGATTTCAACGTTGGTCAGACCCATTTCGTCACGAACGCGTTTCAAGGCTTTGCATTCAAGGGCGAAGCAGTCTTTGAAATTATCGGCTACATAACGCGCCGCGCCGCGGAAGCCCAACATCGGGTTTTCTTCGTGCGGTTCGTAAATGCTGCCGCCGACCAAGTTGGCGTATTCGTTGGATTTGAAGTCGGACATACGGACGATGGTTTTACGCGGGTAAACCGATGCAGCCAATGTTGCCACGCCTTCAGCGATTTTATCGACGTAGAAGTCAACTGGAGAGGCGTAGCCGGCGATGCGGCGGGTAATTTCCGCTTTCAATTCATCGTCTTGTTTGTCAAATTCCAACAAGGCTTTCGGGTGGATACCGATTTGGCGGTTGATGATGAATTCCATACGCGCCAAGCCGATACCTTCGCTCGGCAGGTTGGCGAAGCTGAATGCCAGTTCGGGATTGCCGACGTTCATCATCACTTTGACAGGCGCTTTGGGCATATTGTCCAAGGCAACGTCGGTGATTTGCACGTCCAGCAGACCGGAGTAGATAAAGCCGGTATCGCCTTCGGCACAGGAGACGGTAACTTCTTGACCGTTGCTCAGCAATTCGGTTGCGTCGCCGCAGCCGACTACGGCAGGAATACCCAGTTCGCGCGCGATGATGGCGGCGTGGCAGGTACGGCCGCCGCGGTTGGTGACGATGGCGGAAGCGCGTTTCATTACCGGTTCCCAATCCGGGTCGGTCATATCGGTAACGAGTACGTCGCCTGCTTCCACGGAATCCATTTCGGATGCGTCTTTCACCAAGCGAACTTTGCCTTGGCCAACTTTTTGACCGATGGCGCGACCTTCGCACAAGATGGTTTTGTCGCCGTTGATGTCGAAGCGGCGCAGGTTGCGGCTGCCTTCTTCTTGGGATTTTACGGTTTCAGGACGGGCTTGCAGGATGTAGAGTTTGCCATCCAAGCCGTCACGACCCCATTCGATATCCATCGGGCGGCCGTAGTGTTTTTCGATTGTCAGCGCGTAGTGTGCCAACTCGGTGATTTCTTCGTCGGTAATGGAGAAGCGGTTACGGTCTTCTTCAGGAACATCGACGTTCATTACGGATTTACCGGCTTCTGCTTTGTCGGTAAAGATCATTTTGATTTGTTTCGAACCCATGGTTTTGCGCAGAATGGCAGGTTTGCCTGCTTTCAGCGTGGGTTTGAAAACATAGAATTCGTCAGGGTTGACCGCGCCTTGTACGACGTTCTCACCCAGACCGTAAGATGAAGTCACGAAAACGACTTGGTCGAAGCCGGACTCGGTGTCGAGGGTGAACATGACGCCGGACGCGCCGCTGTCGGAACGTACCATGCGTTGTACGCCTGCGGAGAGGGCGACGATGTCGTGTTCGAAGCCTTTATGTACGCGGTAGGAGATGGCACGGTCGTTGTACAAAGAAGCGAATACATGGTGCATGGCTGCTTTGACGTTTTCCAAGCCGTTGATATTCAGGAAGGTTTCCTGTTGACCTGCAAACGATGCATCAGGCAGGTCTTCGGCGGTTGCAGAAGAACGGACGGCAACGGAAATATCCGCGCCGCCTGCGTCTGCAACCATTTTGTTCCATGCTGTTTCGATTTCAGCATCCAGTTGTTCGGGGAAGGGCGTATCCAAAATCCATTGGCGGATTTCTTTACCGACGCGCGCCAGTTCGGCGACATCTTCCACATCCAGTTGTGCCAGTGCGGCGGAAATACGCTCGCTCAGTCCGTTGTGCGCCAAGAACGCGCGGTAGGCTTCGGCGGTAGTGGCAAAACCGCCGGGGACGCGGACGCCTTTTTCAGTCAACTGACTGATCATTTCACCCAGGGAGGCGTTTTTGCCGCCCACGCTTTCAACATCAGTCATACGCAGGTTTTCAAACCAAATTACGTAGTTGTCAGCCATTTGTGTGTCCAATCCAAGATATGTTAAAAAAGAAACGAATACGCTTTGTTATTTTAAGCGATTCAAACGGCTGCTGTCATGCTTTTTCTGTCCTGAGTGATTTGCAGGTCGTCTGAAAAATTGCGGTCTGCAGCCGTGTAGTCAAATGAAATTTGATGAGAAAGTTGATATTCCGAGTATCTATTTCTTTGTAAAACATAAGGTTTGAAATAGATTAATGACTGAGTGGTAGGGAGTGGTAAGGTTTTATATGAGTATAAAATTTTAAAATAATTAAATTATTAAAATAAAAATGCGTTTAATGGATGTTTTGGTTGAGGTGTAGTTAAGTGTAATTTGAATGTATTCCCTTTATTTAGAAGGTTACAGCTGCTATGATGACTGCCTACAAACATTCTAAATTTTAGAGGATAACCGAATGACCGCTCCGCGCCATGTGTTTTATATTTCCGACCGTACCGGCTTGACCGCTGAAAATATCGGTGAGGCCCTGCTGAATCAGTTTGGCAGCGTCGAATTCAAACGCCACACCTATCCCTTCATCGACACGCCTGAAAAAGCGCGTACCGTCGTCGAAATAGTCAACCGCAACGCTCAGGAAAACGGTTTGCGCCCGATTGCCTTCGTCAGCGTCGTCAATGACGAAATCCGTGAAATCATCAAAAAAGCGGGCGCTTTCCATATCAATTTTTTCGAAACCTTCCTCGGGCTCTTGGAAAAAGAACTCAACACCGAGGCGGTCGCCGCCGAACAGGGGCACCACAGTATCGGCAATACGCAACGCTACGATGCGCGTATGGAGGCGGTTAATTTCTCGCTCAACCACGATGACGGTGTCAGCGATAAAAACCTGCAGGAAGCCGACGTAATTTTGATGGGTGTGTCCCGTTCCGGTAAAACACCGACCTGTCTTTACCTCGCCCTGCAATACGGTATCCGTGCCGCCAACTATCCGCTGATTCCCGATGATTTGGAATCTACCGACTTGCCGCGCATGGTTAAGCCTTATAAAGACAAGCTCTTCGGTCTTACTATTCAGCCCGAGCGTCTACAAGCCATCCGCAACGAGCGCCGCCCGAATTCGAATTATTCCAAAATCGATACCTGCCGCAGCGAAGTTGCCGATGCGCAAAATATGTTCAAACGCCATGGCGTTCCGTTTACCAATACGACGGATAAATCGGTGGAGGAACTCGCCGTCCATATCCTTCAAGCCTGCAAATTGAAACGGCGTTTTTGATATTGCTTTAGATATGAGATATGGACAAAAGGTCGTCTGAAAACCAATTTGGCGTTTTCAGACGACCTTCTGTTTTCTATCGTTCATTCTAAATGGGTTTCTAGCCATTTATCACTATAAATAATCATCAATAGCATTTACATTTCAAAATAAAAAGAGTAAGGTTGCTCTGCTCTTCGGGTTTCCGTTGGCTTTTGACCTGTAACTAATTGAATATGAGGAAGAAACATGAAGAAATTATGGATACTTGGCGCATTGGGTTTGAGCATGGCGGCGCAGGCGCATGATTTGTGGGTGTCGGCTCCGGTGCGTTTGGATTCGGGCAGTACGTTGGAAACGGATTTGGGTTACAGCCATGATTTCCCGAATGTTGAGAAAATTGCCGACGACCGCGTGCATATTTTCAAACCGTTGCAACTGACCGACAAATCCGGAAAAACCGTCGATTTGACGAATAAAGGCGAAAATTACCAATATGTTTCCAAATCCCGCCTGAAAGACGGCTCGTATTGGGTCGGCGCGGTGTACAAACCGACTTTCTGGTCGCAAAACAGCGAAGGCTGGAAACAGAAAACCTTGAAAGACCTGCCCGGCGCGACTTATTGCGAACAGGCTCAGATGTTCGGTAAGGCGTTTTTGCAAGTGGGCAGCGCAGGCGTGGATGAAAGCGTGTTGACCCGTCCGGTCGGTCATGAATTGGAACTGGTTCCGCTGAAAAATCCGAATGAAGTCAAGGCAGGCGGCCTGTTGCCGATTAAAGTGCTTTATAAAGGTAAACCATTGGCAAAAGCGACGGTAACGGCAAGCTCGGATACGCTGGCGGAAATGGACTTGGCGGCGACACACGACCACCGCGAGCCGCAAGGTTTCTCAGGAAAAACGGATAAAGACGGCGTCGTCAACGTGATTCCTTTGATTGAAGGTTTGTGGAAAATCAAAGCCGCCCATCAGGCGGATTATGCCGATAAAAGTGTTTGCCAACAAGACAATGCCTATGCAACGCTGATTATGCCCGTCGGAACGAAACGCGCGGCTGAACGGCATGAACACCATCATCATCAACACTAATTGAGTGTGAAAGATCGAAAAGGTCGTCTGAAAAAGTTTTCAGACGACCTTTCTTTATATAGTGGATTAAATTTATAGTGGATTTACAAACCCAATGCCTCAGCATGAAACTCGATATGCGAGTCGATAAAGCTGGCAATGAAGAAATAATCGTGTCCGTAGCCGGGGCGGACTTTGTATTGCACGTTGAAGCCGTTGGCGCGGGCGGCATTGACGAAGGCTTCGGGTTGCAGTTCGTCGGGGAAAAGCGGATCGATGCCGCCTTGGTCGATGAGTATCGGCAGCTTGCGTGAGGTCGTCTGAACGAGCGATGTGCTGTCGTAAGCCTGCCAAGCCTCCGATTTCACGCCCAGATAGGCGGCAAATGCCTGCTTTCCGCCCCGGCTGGCGGTCGGATGGCACAAGGGCGCGAACGCGGAAACGGCGGCATAGCGTCCCGGATTTTTCAGGGCGATGGAAAGCGCGCCGTGTCCGCCCATGCTGAAACCTGCGATGCTGCGCTCTTGGGTGGCGGGGAAATGCCGTTCCACCCAATCGGGCAGTTCGCGGCTGATATGGCTGTACATCTGATAATGCGCCGCCCACGGCTGTTCGGCTGCATCGACGTAAAATCCCGCGCCTTGTCCGATAAACTCGTCCGTACTGTCGCTGATATGGCTGCCGCGCGGCGAAGTGTCGGGAAAAACGACGATGATGTTCCATTGCGCGGCGAAACGCTGGATGCCGGTTTGACGTATCAGTTCCGAGCCGTCGCCGTGCAATCCCGACAAGAAATACAAAACCGGCGCGGGATAGCCTTTCAATACTTGCGGCGGCAGGTAGATGCCGAAAGTCATGTCGGTTTGGCAGGTTTCGGAAAAGCAGCGGTATTGCTCTTGATGACCGTTGAACATTTTGGCGCGGGAAAGCAGGTGTAATTCGTGTGCGGACATAGATGGGATGACGTGAAAAAAGTGAAGGCATCATCTTAACAGAAAGACCGCGTTACGGGCTTTTAAAAACCTATCGAACGGTATGGTTTCAGACGACACCAATCTATACACAAACTCTGTGGATAAGTTTGTTGATAAGCTTTGGGTAATCGGAATTTTTGCTTTTGGAACAACCCAAGCCTTTCGGTGCTTAAAAAATAGTCAAATAAAATACAATAAAATCAATTGGTTATAAAAATAAAAAATTCCAAAGCCTTTATGGGAAAAATTTATAAGCAAAACAAGCCAATGCGGGATTGTGTATAAAAAGTGATTGACATGCCCGATAAATGTCAAATGAGTTGACTGAACAAGCAAGGCAGCGGCTGTCGCCCTATGGGGAAAAACTTCAATCCCCCTGCCTTTCGCGTTACAATATGCGCTTACTTTTTTACACAGAAAAACACACCATGAAAGCCAGCCAATTTTTCATTTCCACCCTGAAAGAAGCTCCTGCCGAAGCCGCGCTTGCCAGCCACAAGCTGATGATTCGCGCCGGTCTGATTAAAGCCAACGCGTCCGGCCTTTATACTTGGATGCCGATGGGACTGCGCGTGTTGCGCAAAGTCGAAAACGTCGTGCGCGAAGAAATGGCGCGCGCGGGCAGCGTGGAGTTGCTGATGCCGGTGGTGCAGCCTGCCGAGCTGTGGCAGGAATCCGGCCGCTGGGAATTTTACGGTAAAGAACTGCTGCGCCTGAAAGACCGCCACGACCGCGATTTCTGCATGGGCCCGACCTGCGAGGAAGTCATCGCCGACATCGTGCGCAAAGAAATCAACAGCTACAAACAGCTGCCGAAAAACTTTTACCACATCCAAACCAAATTCCGCGACGAAGTGCGCCCGCGCTTCGGCGTGATGCGCGCGCGCGAGTTCGTCATGAAAGACGCTTATTCCTTCCATGCCGACTACGCCTCGCTTCAGACGACCTATGATGCCATGTACGACGCTTACTGCCGCATCTTCACCCGTCTGGGCTTGGAATTCCGCCCCGTCGCCGCAGACACCGGCAGCATCGGCGGTACCGGTTCGCACGAGTTTCAAGTATTGGCGGAAAGCGGCGAAGATGTGATTGCGTACAGCGACACTTCCGATTACGCCGCCAATATCGAGCTGGCACCGACCTTGCCGCTCAAAGGCGAACGTGCGGCTGCTCAGGCAGAGCTGGCCAAAGTACACACGCCGAATGTCAAAACCATTGATTCATTGGTTGATTTCCTCAGCATTCCGATTGAAAAAACACTGAAATCCATCGTAGTCGAAGGCGAAAACGAAGGCGAAATCATCTTATTGCTGTTGCGCGGCGACCATGAGTTCAACGACATCAAAGCCGAAAAACTCGCAGGCGTGAAATCGCCGCTGACCATGGCAGACCCTGCCGCCATCCGTGCGCAGTTCGGCGCAAACGGCGGCTCGCTCGGCCCTGTCGGCTTCAAAGGTAAAGTCTATGCCGATTTCGCTACTGAAAAAGGCGCAGACTGGGTCATCGGCGCGAACGAAGACGACTACCACTATACCGGCTTCAACTTCGGCCGCGATGCTGCCGAGCCTGAATTCGTCGATTTACGCAACGTCGTCGAAGGCGACGAAAGCCCTGACGGACAAGGTCGTCTGAAACTCGCACGCGGCATCGAAGTCGGACACGTCTTCCAGTTGCGCGACAAATACACCCAAGCCATGAACGTGAGCTTCCTCGACAACAACGGCAAATCGCAAATCATGGAAATGGGCTGCTACGGCATCGGCATCACCCGCGTCGTTGCCGCCGCCATCGAGCAGAATAACGACGAAAAAGGCATCATCTGGACAAAAGCGATGGCCCCGTTTGAAGTCGTTATCGTGCCGATGAACTACAAAAAATCAGATGCCGTACGCGAAGCCGCCGACAAAATCTACGCCGAACTGTTGGCGGCAGGCGCAGACGTCCTCCTCGACGACCGCGACGAACGCGCAGGCGTATTGCTCAACGATTCCGAGCTTCTGGGCATCCCGCACCGCATCGTCATCGGCGACCGCGCCCTGAAAGAAGGCAATGTCGAATACGCCGAACGCCGCGACAATCAGGCACAAACCGTGGGCTTGAATGAAATCGCCGGCAAAGTATTGGCTGCATTGAAAGACTAATGACGGTTTAAAACGGATGCAGATGAAAGAAGGTCGTCTGAAAACTGGAAACAGGTTTCAGACGACCTTCATTATTGTGAAATCAGAAGCTTAACGGATGAATGCTTTGCTTCATTCTTGCACGAACCGGCATTCAGTCGGACAACTGCCGTTTCAAAAACCAATCGCCGAACGGCCAATCCACGCTGTCGAGCAGATTTTTGGTAATCAGCCCCAGTTCAGTATCGCCTTCGATTTGCAGTTTGCGGTTGAAAAACAAAGTATCCGGATCTTCCTCGCGCATCATCATGCGCATAAAGTCGATGCCGTTGGCGGCAAGGCGCAAATCGGGCGTGCCGAAAAAATCTGCATCAATAAATTTTTCGGCATTGGCGGTGAAACGCACCTTGATGCCGGCGTCCAATACGTCAATTTCGAAGGTTCTGCCGTCAAACAGGCTCATATCGGCGGGCAGCAATCCGCGTTTGAGCATGGTGTTGAGGGCAAAAACCAAAGCGAAACGCGGCGGCCTGCCCGGTAATTTGCCGCCGATTTTTCCCGCCCATGCGGGCAATACGATTTCAGGCAACGCCATAATATTCCTCCTTTACGGCTTCGATACCCGGCTGGCCGTGCCAATAGCCGTCCACCAGCGTGCCGGTGGTCAATCTTTCCAATTCGGGCAGCGCGTCCGCCAGGGCGGTTTTGCTGTCCAATACATCGCGGTGGATACGGATGATTTCCGCCATGCCGTGCATCTGCGGCGACAGGCGCAGCATGTTCACGCCGATTTGCCGCAAATCCTCATGGTGCGGCAGCAGGTTTTGGCAGCCGTAAGACATGGTTTGGATGCCGTTGATGGTTAAAAACGGCTTACCCTCGCGGGTATTCATGTCCATGCCTTGCTCATAATCCAAGCAGCGGAATTCGCAGCCGTCTTTGTTCAGGTTGTAATGCCGCGCGGTAAAGCAGCGCGACGAATAGGCAAGCGGCATTTTGCCCCAAGCAAACAATTCCGTTTCGATGTCGTCTGAAGCCTTGATGATTTCGGCAATTTTGTCGCGGCTCAACTCAGACGGTGCAATCCAGCGGTATGCGCCCAGTTTCTGAAACAGCGCCAGCGTGCTTTCGTTGTAAATATTCAGGCTGGCACCGGCGACAAACGGAATACCGTGTTCGCGCGCCAATTTGACCGCTCCCATGTCGTTGGCTTCAACTTTGAATTTGTCTTGCCCCGTGATTTTGCGTAGGCGTTTCAAATCGGATTCGCTTTCCAGCAGCACCTGAGACGACAAAATAATTTCCTTGCCGCTTTCAACCAAATCTTCCGCCAGGCTGAACCAGTCGGCAAAACGCATTTTCTGGCGGCGCGAACACACCACTTCGCCCAGATAAATGGTGTCCACCGGCGCATCCAACATGGCGGCGTAAAATTCCAGCAGCGCTTCCTTCTGCCAGAAAAACAAAACCGGCCCCAGCGATAGTTTCATCGGATTCATTTTCCCTCCCCCTTATTTCCACGGACGGCTGTATGCGCCCAAGGTCGTCTGATGCCCTTCCGAAACCTTGCTCAGCGCGTTGTTCCACACCGGATTGACTTTGAAATGCGCCGGATCGGCAGCGGCCGCGTCCAAAGCCTGCCGCAGCGATTTGGTTACCTGCGCCGTGTACATCGGGCTGCGCTGGCGGCCTTCGATTTTGATGGCGGATACACCGATTTTGATGAGTTCGGGCAGCATTTCCAAAACGTTCAGACTGGTCGGCTCTTCCAGCGCGTAATAGGTTTCGTCGTTTACCTCAAAACGGCCTTTGCACAAGGTCGGATAGCCTGCCGGTTCGTCCGGTTTGTACTGGTCGATTAGCACCTGATTCAGCCGCACGTTCATACGGTCGGGCAACTGCTCCCAGCGCACGGCCTTCGCCGGCGAACACACGCCTTGCATATTCGGCGATTCGCCCGTCGCATAGCTCGATAAAATGCAGCGTCCTTCCACCATCACACACAAACTGCCGAAACCGAACACTTCGATTTCCACATCCGTATTGTCAATCACATGCTTGACCTGATCGACCGTCAAAACGCGCGGCAGCACGGCACGGCGGATACCGAACAGTTCCTTCATCATATTGATGGCTTCGTAATTGGTCGCCGAACCCTGTACCGACATGTGCAACCTCAAATCAGGATGACGCTCGGCGGCATAAGCCATAATCGCAGGGTCGGCGACGATTATCGCGTCCGCCCCCAGTTGCACCGCCGTATCGACAGCCCGATGCCACCGCTCGATTTGCCCCGCCTGGGCAAAAGTATTGATGGCCATCAACACATTGCGGCCGCGCGCATGGGCATAAGCCACCCCTTCTTGTGCCGATTTCATATCGAAATTCAGCCCCGGAAAGTTGCGCGCATTCGTCGCATCTTTCAGCCCTATGTACACCGTGTCCGCGCCATTGTCCACCGCCGTCTTCAAAGCGGGCAGATTACCGGCGGGACAAACCAACTCAGGAATTTTCGGCATTTTGCGTTCCTCGACTCTTAATGGTTTACTATCGAAAATCAACATTCAGTATGATTTTTCGGTATTTTAGAGACTTGAACACAGAACATTATGATTTAAGTCAATTGTGAAATCAGGTTTAGATAATGAGGATTTTTGTTAACAAAATTTAACTATGTTAAATTTAAGACGAATCATCGCGTTATCTTTTCCATTCTGATAATTTGAGATTAGTTATTATCTATCAAATTTATAGATTTTTACAATTTATATTGCCTAAAACAAATTGCAGGCGACCTTCATCTAAGCGGAAGGCAAAAGGCTGCTTACTTTAAAATTCAACGTGAAATTGCGTTCGCCGCCGTATTCGTCTGCCGTCTCAAACCCGTTTTGCCGCATTAAATCGCGCAATTCGGTGCGGCTCGATTTATCGGGGTCGCCTGCTGTTTCGGAAACCGACAGCAGCCCGTCAGGACGAAGCAGTCTACGGAACTCTGCCAAATACTCGGCTTGGTTGGCGACTTCGCCCAACACGGTAATCAGCACAATGCGGTCAAACGATTGATCAGGAAAATCAAAATGCGTGCCGTCGCACAGATAATAATCTACATTGTCGATATGCCGACGACTCAAACGTTTTTCGGTATAAGCCAACATTTCCGGCTGTATATCCGCCGCCACCAATCGTCCTTGCGGAACCGACTGCGCCAGTGTCGGGCTGAAATAACCCGCTCCGCAGCCCACTTCTAAAATGCTGTGGTGCGGCGCAAGGTGCAGCCGTTGTACGATTTGTTGCGGCGAAAGCGCCCAGTTGCGTAAAGGAATCAGCAGCGTGAATGCAAGCTGATGCGGGAAGATTTTGCCTTTTTGCGTGAGTCCCTGCCAAATGCTTTTGAGCGTCTTAAACATGAGGATTCCTTTGAGTATAGTGGATTAAATTTAAATCAGGACAAGGCGACGAAGCCGCAGACAGTACAAATAGTACGGCAAGGCGAGGCAACGCCGTACTGGTTTAAAGTTAATCCACTATAATGTTGTTTTGCATTATGCCTGCAAAATATACAGTATAAAAATAGTGTGTGTTTTTTCCAATCATCACAAAAAGCAGCCTGCATTTCAATTTTTGAAAGTGCAGGCTGCTTTTGATAGAAAGGCTGGAGGTCGTCTGAAAATTATTTTTCAGACGGCTTTGATATTACGGGCGATATGAGGATTTTGTTGGGTTATGGATCAAGCTGCGTTGCTGCCGACTGGATTACGGCATGGTTTGAAATCATTCGGTAGCAACAAAAACCGCGTGCGTGCGTACCGCACACACCCTACACCTCAATCTTAAGGTTTGCGTCGCCCGCAGTGGTAGGGGGTATGGCGTAGCCACGCACGCAGCTGGCATGGATGCAGGCTACGGCTTGCTTAATTTAGAGAGAGGTTTCTAATACTTCTTTAATTCCATCTAATATGCTCTGAGTATCTTGATAAATCATTTTTAGTTCCTTATACGTAATTTGTAACTCTCCTTTTTTATGTACAATTGAGTGCCTAGCTTTTAGGAGACTATCCCAAGATTGATGAGCCGGAGTATTTGTGTAATTTTCCGAAAACTTATCAAAATATTTAGCATGAAAATTTTTTAATATTTCATTAATCTTACTAAGATCAGGGCTTCTAAATTTTTGATGTAACATTTTCTGTATATAATTTGCAACACATATATCTCCACATGATTTTGCCCTGTCATTAAATAATTTTTCAAGATACTCTTCATACTCAGACACAATTAAAATTGTTAAGCTTCTTGTAAGAAATACCTGTAATTCATTAGTATCTATATCAATCATCTGCGATAAATAATTATCGCAGACGTTAAATGCATCATCTATTTTAGTAAATATGCTATTACTCATTATTAATTAAATATGTCTCAGTTAATTTAAATCGGGTTCTTATATTTTTTTCGTCTGTAGTAGTGCCACGAACACTTTGGATAAACTGAACATCTTCTGTTAAAGATTTAAACCTTTCTTTTGTAAGGTTTAAGTTTGGATTATTTAGATTTTTAGCTACCGTTGTAAAGACGGAGTCAAAAACAGCGACATTCATTCCAGACCAGATATGGAATGGTTTTTCACCAAGATTTTGGATAATGAAATCACAAGTTAATTTAAATAACTCCGTGAAAGAATTAACTTCATCTTGATTTAAATTTTGGTTATCTTTCATGTAGTTTGACATAAAATCTTTTATTGGCCTTTCATACTCATCAAACCTTTCATACAAAGATAGGAATCTCAAAATTAATTCTAAATCCTTTTGTCTTTTGTGGGCTGGTGATCCAAAAATTAATCTCCAGTTTTCATAATTATTTAAATCAAAAAGCATATCGTTAAAAGAACCATGATATACACAATTTCTTATCTCCTGTCCTACTAAATGAGTCCCTCCAGTATTTAACCTTTCAAAAATATGATATACACTAGTATTTCCATTAGGTGTAAGCTGTTTTACAATGAACGCCCTTAAAACACTATCATTAAGCTTATTAAAAGCAACTTCATCACTATTCTTCAGCTCTTCATAAGTTTTATTATAATATGGACTATTTGGATTAAGCCCCGTTAATCTAAATACTTTTTTCCTTCCACTTGTGGACTCTTCTCCAAAATAGCCATCAAAATAATATACTAGAGACATCAATCGTTGCTGGCCATCTAAAACAAGTTGTGCATTATTATCATCAGTAAATAAAAATATTGCTGGAACCGGTAATCCAAGCAAGAACGATTCAATCAGTCTGCTAGCTTGCTTAATAGACCAAACATAGTTTCTTTGAAACCCTGGTATTAACATTGCACCTTTTTTATACTTTGCTACTAATCCTTCCAATGTAAAATCTGCAGGATAAGTTATTACTTCGTAAGTAGCTAGAGAGCTTTCTAAATCCTCATTTTCATCATCATTTTTTTCAATTCCTTCGTTATAATCATAGGCTTTCATAATAAACTCCTAGTTTTAATATAAATATATGGGCAGGTAGATTGGGGCGAACCCCAACATTTTTATACTTCACAAAATTTGTTGGGTCATGACCCAACCTACGGCAATCGAGGCCTTTCAGACGGCCTCTTGGCACAAAAGGCAGCCTGAAATCTTTCAGGCTGCCTTTCTTACATCAATCCAGCTTCGCACCAACCCAATCTTTCACACTCTCAATCATCGCGGGCAGTTTTTCTACATCGGTGCCCCCCGCCTGTGCCAAATCCGGTCTGCCGCCGCCTTTGCCGCCGACTTGTTCGGCTGCGAATTTGACCAAATCGCCGGCTTTCACTTTTCCGGTCAGGGCTTTGGATACGCCGGCGCACAGGGAGACTTTGCCGTCGTTTACTGCCGCCAAAAGAATCACGGCGTTGTCGGATTTACCGGTTAAATCGGTAACGATTTCGCGCAGGGCGGCTGCGTCGGCTTCGATTTGTGCGGCGACGAGTTTGGCTGCGCCCAAGTCTTTCGCGTTGTCCAAGAGTTTGGCGCCTGCGTGGACGGCGAGTTCGGCTTTGGCTTTTGCCAACTCTTTTTCCACGGCTTTGGCGTTTGCGGCGTTGGCTTGGATTTTGGCGAGTACGTCTTTTTCGGTTTGGGCTTTGACTTCGGCAATGATGTTTTTCATCAGGCTTTCTTGGTTTTGCGCCCATGCCAGCGCGGCAAGGCCGGTGATGGCTTCTACACGGCGGATGCCTGCGGCGATGCCGCCTTCGCTGATGATTTTGAAGAAGCCGATGTCACCGGTGCGGGCGACGTGGGTGCCGCCGCACAGTTCGGTGGAGTATTCGCCCATGGTGATGACGCGGACGAAATCGCCGTATTTTTCGCCGAAGAGCATCATGGCACCGGATTTTTGCGCGTCTTCAATGGACATGGTTTCTACTTTGACGGGCACGTTGGCGATAATCGCGGCGTTGACGCGGCGTTCGACTTCGGCGATTTCTTCCGCGCTGATACCTTGCGGGTGGGAGATGTCGAAGCGGGTCAGCTCGGCGTTTTGCAGGCTGCCTTTTTGTTCGACGTGTGCGCCCAAAACATCGCGCAGGGCTTTGTGCATCAGGTGGGTAACGCTGTGGTTGCGCATGATGCTGTCGCGGATGTCGTTATCGATTTCGGCGGATACGGCATCGCCCACTTTCAGACGACCTGATACGACTGCTCCGAATTGTCCGTGTACCGCCGCTTTGATTTTCTGCGTGTCTTCGACGCGGAAGCGGTTTTCGCCTGCGAAGATAAAGCCTACGTCGCCGACTTGGCCGCCGCTTTCGGCGTAGAACGGGGTTTGTTCCAAAACGACCACGCCGGCTTCGCCTGCTTGGAGTTCGTCCACGGCTTCGCTGCCTTTGTATAAGGCGATGATTTTGGTGTCTTGGCTGCGTTTTTCGTAGCCGGTGAACTCGGTGTCTGCGCCTGCGTAATCCAGTTGCGCGTTGGCTTTGAAGTTTTGCGCGGCGCGGGCGCGGGCGCGTTGGGCTTCCATTTCACGGTTGAAGCCTTCTTCGTCCAAATCGATGCCCAATTCGCGCGCCATGTCGGCGGTCAGGTCGTAGGGGAAGCCGTAGGTGTCGTAGAGTTTGAAGATATGTTCGCCACCGATAACGAGTTTGCTGTTGGCGATGTTGTCCATCAAATAGGCATTCAAGGCTTTGGCAAACGGTTTTTCCGCGTCGGGAATATGGGCGGTTTCCAAAGCAGCCTGCAAATCGATATACATGCCTTCGTTCAGGCTACCTGAAACTTGGGGACGGATAACGATTTGCTTTTTGCCTGAAGCGGCACGGGAGGAGGCGGTGAATTCCACACCCTCTGCGGTTTTCAATGCCAGTGGTTTGCCCGCACCGTCTTGCGGCAGCAGACTTTCCAGTTTCAGGAATTTCATGCCGTTGAACACTTGGTTGAACAAACCCATACCTTTTTCCAGCGTTTCGCCGAAACGGCTCTCTTCCGCGCGCAGGGCTTCCATAATCTGAGTTTGTTTTTCTTTCAACTCGGGATATGCGTCGCCCATTGCTTTCACCAAGTCGGGTACGAGCTTGTAGAAAAACGCCTGTTTCTGACCGAGTTTGTAACCGTGGCGCACGGCGCGGCGGATGATGCGGCGGAGTACATAGCCGCGGCCTTCGTTGGACGGCATCACGCCGTCGGCAATCAGGAAGGAGCAGGAGCGGATGTGGTCGGCAATCACTTTCAGGCTCGGCTCGTCCATACTGAACGTCGCGCCGGTTTCGCGGGCAACGGCTTTGAGCAGGTCTTGGAACAGGTCGATTTCGTAATTGCTGTGGACGTGCTGCATCACTGCCGCCATGCGTTCCAAACCCATGCCGGTATCGACGGACGGTTTGGGCAGCGGGTTCATATTGCCTTGCTCGTCGCGGTTGAACTGCATGAATACGCAGTTCCAAATTTCAATCCAGCGGTCGCCGTCTTCTTCAGGGCTGCCGGGAATGCCGCCCCAGATTTCTTCGCCGTGGTCGTAGAAAATTTCGGAACACGGGCCGCAGGGGCCGGTGTCGCCCATCTGCCAGAAGTTGTCGGACGCGTATTTCGCGCCTTTGTTGTCGCCGATGCGGACGATGCGCTCGGCAGGCATACCGATTTCGTTCAGCCAGATGTTGTAGGCTTCGTCGTCTTCGGCATATACGGTCGCCAAGAGTTTTTCTTTGGGGATGTTCAGCCATTCGGGGGAAGTGAGGAACTCCCAAGCGAAGTGGATGGCGTCGCGTTTGAAGTAGTCGCCGAAGGAGAAGTTGCCCATCATTTCAAAAAAGGTGTGGTGGCGGGCGGTGTAGCCGACGTTTTCCAAGTCGTTGTGCTTGCCGCCTGCGCGTACGCATTTTTGCGCGGTGGTGGCGCGGTTGTATGGGCGTTTGTCAAAGCCGAGGAACACGTCTTTAAACTGGTTCATACCGGCGTTGGTAAACAGCAGCGTCGGGTCGTCGTGCGGCACGAGGCTGGAGGAGCGGACGATGGTGTGGCCTTTGGATTCGAAGAATTTTAGGAATTTTTGGCGTAGTTCTGAGGTTTTCATGATGTTTCGATGTCTCTACTAAAAAGGTTTCAGACGACCTTCCCGGCCGTATGTAATTGTGAAAAGAAAATGGGTGCTATATTACCGCAAAACCTTGTTTCTAGCTATTGAATCAGGGACTTTCAGACGACCTTCGGGCTATCAATATAATGGAAATTGCTATCAGATAGTGCGTGCCTGATTTATAATCCCTTACTTTCCCTTCCACCTGATATGCAAGGAATGATAATGACCAAACATCTGCTCCTCATCGCCCTAGCCGCCGTCATGCTCGCCGCCTGCGGAGGTTCGGATAAAAACACCTCCGACAAAGCGGGTCAGGCGGGAAACCAAAATGTATTGAGGATTTACAACTGGTCGGAATACGTCGATCCCGAAACCGTTGCCGATTTTGAAAAGAAAAACGGCATCAAGGTAACTTACGACGTGTACGACAGCGATGAGACGCTGGAAAGTAAAGTATTGACCGGAAAATCAGGCTACGACATCGTCGGCCCGTCCAATACCTTCGTCGGCAGGCAGATTAAGGCCGTTTTTC
>ERZ772927.133-NODE-133-length-51050-cov-371.716_pt1 | contig 51050 bp, 40 predicted proteins | sample MGYA00512115_ERZ772927 | MGnify/ENA primary metagenome ERZ772927 (study PRJEB29015, sample SAMEA2737924) | human oral metagenome | biome: human oral; feature: human-associated habitat; material: dental | place: China | collected 2013 ... | reverse complement strand
TGGCCGCGACCCGCGCCCGGGACCAGCTCGCCATCTCCTGGAGCGGCGAGGCCAGTCCCCTCATCACCGCCCTCGCGCCGTAGGCACAACCTCTCGGGAACCCCTCCGTCGCATCGGCACACGGTTCTCTCGCGAGCGCCAGCACCTTTTACCAGCCGCGGACGCACCAAAGTTGCGCAGGACTTTACCTCGGGGCTCGGTCTTTGGTCTTCCCGGTACGCCAGCTCGGTTGAGGTAGGTGACGAGCGACCGGCCCGTCAAGTGTGCCTCTTCCTGGAAGGGAAGACCTTGTGCGCTGGATCCCACCACATGACGAAGAAAGTGGAGTCCCGCAACGATCCATAGAGGCGTTGCGCCCCGCCGAGCCGGAACCGCTCGATGGTGTCAAGGTCATCCCGGTTGGTATCGACCAGACGTTTCTGCGCCTCCCGGTGGATCGTGATGACGTCATACGATTTGAAGTGCTGGTGCCCTGGACGTCGAAGGTCCTTGAGTCCGAGTTCTTCCAAAGACTTCAAATGCCCCAGGAAGTCGAGGATCGACTCGCTGCTTCCGGTTTGGACGAGGTCGAAATCCTTGTCCATCCACGCAAATGACCAGCGGATAGAACTCGAGTCGTCGTCCGTCTTCGGTGCCAGTGCGACGGTCTTGTGCTGGCCTCTCTTGGGAGTGCCACCGACCGCTTTCCCGTTGCGCACGACCTGGTTGCGTGACGTACGCTTCTTTGCAGCCATGACAGTCAGGCCACGAGACCTTCGTAGTACTCCGCCATGGCGCTGTCAGTGATCTCCCTACTACAACGATCGCCGGGGGCAAGGCCCTCGCGGGCATCCTTCCACGGTGCCTCACGGTGAGTCTGCGCAGACAGATCGTACGCACTCATACTCCCGTAGGTGCCCAGGACGACGTCGATGCTCTCAACTTCGTTGGGCTGGAGCCTTGCAGGGTCGCCCGACGGCCAGTCCGTGACAGTGAACTGCCCTCGGTGCTTACGGTAGAGGTCAACGACGACGGGGCCGTTGGCCCAGGCTTCGATGCGAGAGCCAAACAGCGGCTCACTGTCCCAGACGAGGTGCCACGCCTGAGAGTAGTAGCAGAGCTTCTGGAGCTTCATCGCCGTCATGGGGCCTTGCCTATTCAGGATGTAGGCCGCAACGTCATCCACGTTCGCCATCGCTTCCACCTCCACGCAGATGCTCCAGCTTGGCTGTCCCCACCAGTCTTGCACATCCGGGATAGCCCCAGGGTCGGGCTTCACCATGAGCAACTCTCACAAGACTCCTCCACCATACCGCCCGTCGCTGACGCGAACGAGCACCGATTATGAGTGTCTGAGCACGTCACGGTTTGGCAGAACCTGCCAGCGATGTCCACGCAGCCAGCGTGGAACCGACCTCGGCCACACCTCGAGAAAGAACCGCAGATTCGCACGGCTCTTAGACAAGCACACCTGCCGCAGAACCGGTCATGTCGGCAGCGTGTGAACACCAAGACGCCCACACCCGCTGAGGACGCACCATCGGGCTCGCGGACTGCGCCCCTAGGATCAGTCCTCAGCCCCTAGGGTGCGCCCTCGCGGCCCGGCCAGCCAGGACCACCACCTGCGCACCCGCGCACCCGTCAGGGCCACCACCCCGCACATGTCAGGTCCTCCGCGTACGCCCCCGGCGAAGTGCCTGCCCCGACTCAACAGGCAGCCTCCCTTCCCGTTCCCAGGAGTCCCCGAGCCAGCAGCCCCGCAACCTCAAGAATCCCCGCCTCTCTGGAGGAGCGTCGGGTCGATATTGGGCAGCATCCGCAGGCCCACTGAGGGCCTACCGAAGACCCTCTGGGCAATCCCTATGGAACTCTTGGACCCCGTGTCCAACATGTGGGGTGTGCGTCACCACGACTCTCCCCCGGTGTCCGAATGGTGTTCGCGACCATTGACGTTGTACGGTTGCCCCACGACATATTTGACCAGGAAGAGCGCGCCCACGTGCGCGCCGTGACACGTTGGAGGGGGTCGAGCCTATGGGGCGCGGCCGTCAGAAGGCCAAGGCAACCAAGGTTGCCCGTAAGCTCAAGTACTTCAGCCCGGAGACTGATTACAAGGCTCTGGAGCGGGAGCTCGTCTCAGCGTCCTCGGGATCTGAGCCTGACGACGAGATCGACTACGAGGAGCTGGCCGCCAAGTATGCCGTCGACGACGACGACTGGGACGAGGGCGGCAAGTAGCCCCACCCAGTGAGGGCCGGAGGAATGCACCTGCCGGCCCTTCCTCGCGCCTACGAACGCGCACGTTGAGGCTGTCAGGCGGCCATCCGTGTCACTCTCGGCGACTTTTCACTCCCGAACCGAACCACCTGTGTCGCATCGACCCAGGTCAGGGCGGTGCTGCCCTGCCCCGTTGCTCCAGAACCGGCCCGGCGAGGTGTGAATAGTCGCCATCCGTGACACCTCGCGACGCGAGCGCCCCGCTGGACGTATCCGCGGGGCCGGCCATCAACTCAGGCAGTCCGGTAGGTGCCGTGGATGTCGACCGCTCCCCCGTCGACGCCCTTCGTGCCGGAGACGACCCGACCCTGGGCCTCATACTTCCCGACTTCGTGCACCTCACCCAGCACCCAGGCGGGGATGTCGGAGCCCTCGGCGACCCGCAGGACGGCGTCGACCACACCAGGCTCAACAACGGCGACCATCCCCACGCCCAGGTTGAGGGTGCCCTCAAGGTCCTCCCACGGCACCGAGCCGAGCTCGCGCACAGTGGAGAAGACCGGCGGCACCATCCAGGAGGAGCGGTCGACGTCGGCGATGAGCCCGTTCGGCAGGACCCGGGCGACGTTGGCGGCCAGCCCCCCACCGGTGATGTGGGACAGGGCGTGGATCGGCCCCGGGGCGGCCGGCGAGGAGAGGGTCTCCAGCATGGCCAGGCACACGCGGGTGTACAGGCGCGTGGGCTCGAGCAGCTCCTGGCCCAGGGTGCGGCCGAACTCGGGGACCTCGCGCTCCAGGCCCCAGCCGGCGTGCTCGATGACGCGGCGCACCAGGGAGTAGCCGTTGGAGTGCAGCCCGGAGGCGCCCAGGGCGACCAGGACGTCGCCGGCGCGCACCTTCTCGGCGCCGAGCATCCGGTCGGCCTCGACGACGCCGGTGGCGGCCCCGGCGACGTCGTACTCGTCGGGGGCCATGAGGCCAGGGTGCTCGGCGGTCTCCCCGCCCAGCAGCGGGGTGCCGATGGCGGCGCAGGCCTGGGCGATGCCGCGCACGATGTCGGCGATCCGCTCGGGGACGACGTGCCCGCAGGCGATGTAGTCGGTCATGAGCAGGGGCCGGGCCCCGACCACGACGATGTCGTCAACGACCATCCCCACCAGGTCCTGGCCGATGGTGTCGTGGATGTCGAGGGCCTGGGCGATGGCGACCTTGGTGCCCACGCCGTCGGTGGAGGTGGCCAGCAGGGGGCGGCGGTAGTCGCGCAGGGTGGAGACGTCCACGAGCCCGGCGAAGCCTCCGACGCCGCCGACGACGGCCGGGGTCATGGTGGAGGCCACGGCGTCCTTCATGAGCGCGACGGCCCGGTCCCCGGCGGCGGTGTCCACGCCGGCGTCGGCGTAGGTGATGGCGGGGGCGGGCTGCTCAGGCTGCTCGGGCTGCTGGGTCATGCGGGACTCCTTGTGGACTCGGGTCGAAGGTGCGGTGGCGGGCGGAAAGGGGCGAGGGCGCAGCGGGTGGCCGGTGCGCATCGCCGACGGCGGACCGGGGGACTCCGGCGGACCGGGCCAGCCGGCAGGGGCGAGGCGGGCACCGGCTCCCGGGTTAGGTCGTCGATCCCAGGGGGCTGCCGGAGGCCAGGTCCGGGCGGGTGATGCTGCCCGGCGGCACGGTGCGGCCGGCGTCGTCGGCCTGATAGCGGCGCCGACCGCGGTAGGCGGTGGGGACGCGGCGCAGCGGGATGGCGGCGCCCGTCAGGCTGCGCACGGGCGGCGGGATCGGGTAGTCGCCGGTGAAGCAGGCCAGGCACAGGTCGTCGGCCTTCTGGCCGCTGGCGGCCACCATGCCCTCGACGGACAGGAAGCCCAGGGAGTCGGCGCCGATGGACTGACCGATCTCCTCCACGCTCATGCCGGTGGCGATGAGCTCGGCGCGGGTGGCGAAGTCGATGCCGTAGAAGCAGGGCCACATGACCGGCGGGGAGGAGATGCGCACGTGGACCTCGGCGGCGCCGGCCTCGCGCAGCATCCGCACCAGGGCGCGCTGGGTGTTGCCGCGCACGATGGAGTCGTCGACGACGACGAGTCGCTTGCCCTCGATGACCTCGCGCAGGGGGTTGAGCTTGAGGCGGATGCCGAGCTGGCGCAGGGTCTGGGTGGGCTGGATGAAGGTGCGCCCCACGTAGGCGTTCTTCACCAGGCCCTGCCCGTAGGGGATGCCGGAGGCCTGGGCGTAGCCGATGGCGGCGGGGGTGCCGGACTCGGGGGTGGCGATGACGAGGTCGGCCTCCACCGGGTGCTCGCGGGCCAGGGCCGCCCCCATCTCGTTACGTGAGGTGATGACGCTGCGCCCGGCGATGCGGGTGTCGGGGCGGGCCAGGTAGACGTACTCGAAGACACAGCCGGCCCGGCGGGCGGTGGCGAAGCGGGTGGAGCGCACGCCGTCCTCGTCGATCTCGATGAGCTCGCCGGGCTCGATCTCGCGCACGAAGGCGGCGCCGACGATGTCCAGGGCGGCGGTCTCGGAGGCCACGGCCCACCCGTTGCCCAGTCGCCCGAGCACCAGGGGGCGCACCCCGTGGGGGTCGCGGGCGGCGTAGAGGGTGCGCTCGTCCATGAAGACCAGGGAGAATGCGCCGCGCAGCATGGGCAGGACCCGCCGGGCGGCCTGGTGGACGCTCAAGGGGGCCGGTGCGCTGTAGGCGGCCTCGAGCTCGGCGTCGTCGGTGATGTCGGAGGTGAGGATGTCGGCGGCCGAGTCCCAGCCCTCCAGGGCGCCGTGCTCGGAGACGAGGTTGAGCAGGGCGGCCAGGACGGCGGTGTCGGTGGAGGAGCCGCGGCCGAGCTCGCCGCTGAGGTCCTCCCCGGAGGTGGCGTGCACGGCGTCCATGAGCTCGCGGGTGTTGGTGAGGTTGCCGTTGTGGGCCAGGGCGAGGGTGGAGCCGGCCGCCGGGCCGAGCATCGGCTGGGCGTTCTCCCAGGTGGTGGCGCCCTGGGTGGCGTAGCGGACGTGGCCGACGGCGATGTGGCCGGTGAGGTTGGACAGGGCTTGGTCGTCGAAGACCTGGGAGACCAGGCCGAGATCCTTGTAGACGAGGATCTGGGAGCCGTTGGAGGTGGCGATGCCGGCTGACTCCTGGCCGCGGTGCTGGAGGGCGTACAGGCCGAAGTAGGTCAGGCGGGAGACCTCCTCGCCGGGGGCCCAGACGCCGAAGACGCCGCACTCCTCGCGTGGAGAGGGCTCGAGCTCGTCGGAGTGGTCGTCGGGCAGGGCGGTCAGGCCGGGGACGCCGGTGGGCACCTCGGGCGCTGCGGGAGCCGCAGGAGCCCCGGGGGCCTCGGGGGCCGCCGGGTCGGGCGGGCTCGGGCGGCTGGTCCGCCCCAGGGGCTCGGAGGAGTCGGCCCGCGGTGTGGGGCGGGCGCCGTCGGGATGGTCGAAGGTGATCTGCGTGGGGTTCTCACCGGTGCGCACACGCACAGTCTGTCACGCCCGGGCGCCGTCTGACCATTGCGTCCGCCGGAGCCGGTCGGCGGGCGGCTTCGGAATCAGCTGTCCCCCATCAGGACTCCGACGACGATCATCGAGACCCCCAGCACAGATCGCCTGGTGAAGGGCTCACGTAGGAGCCACACGCCGGCGATGACACCGAAGACGACGTTGAGGCTCCGGGAGGTGGCGACGACGGACGGAGGCCCGAAGCGCATGGCGACAAGCACCAGCGCGTAGCTCGCCGGCACCAGCACCGCGATCGGGAGGGCTCGGGTCCAGCCGGCAGCCAAAGCAGCGGGCAGCTCGCGACGACGCCGGCCCAGCACGATGGTGAGCAGCACGAACTGAGCCAGACTGGACAGCGCCATGTAGGGCACGACCGCGACGTGCAGCTCTGCGACGGCAAAAGCGTCCCACAGGGTGTAGGCGGCGGTGCAGGATGCGACGGCGCCGCCCGCCCAGAGGCCTCGGGCCCGGGTCAGATTCCGCCAGGTGGCCCTCGAGGCGAGGACGACGCCGATGAGGACCGACATCAGCGCGAGCATCTGGATGACACTCGGGCCCCCGGTCCACGGCGCCGCCACCGCCGTCACCAGAACCGGCGCCAGTCCGCGTGAGACCGGGTAGACCACTGACAGGTCCGCCGCCGAGTAGGCGCGTTGGAGAACCGCCGCGTAGGCCGTGTGCAGCGCCGTGCTGACGAGGGCCGCCCACCAGGCCGGCCCCAGACCTCCCCATATCGCCCCCACTGTCAGTACCACGAGCCACAGCGGTGCGGTGATGGCGCTGTAGACCCACACGAAGGCGACATCCGAGGTACCGGACCTCTTCACCAGCACGTTCCACAGGGCGTGCAGGGCGGACCCGGCCGAGACCAGGGCAAGGGAGTATCCGAAAGCCATCATGTAGACGTTGTCTACCATGTTGTAGACGCCGTCTACAAGAGGCAGGCTAGGGCCATGAGCCAGACAACGGAGGACCGTCTGATCCAAGCAGGGCGGCAGCTGCTCGAAGACGACGGCATCAGCGCGGTGACGGTACGGGAGGTGGCTCGGCGCTGCGGCGTCTCCCACGGAGCACCGAGACGCCACTTCCCCACCCTCGCGCTGCTACTGGCCGCGATCGCCGAGGTGTGCCTCGGAGAGCTCCGCGAGCGCATCGCCGACGCCGGAGGAAGCCTCAAGGGGACCGCGAGGGCCTACGTCGCCTACGCCGTCGAGCACCCCCACGCCTTCGACCTCATCACCCGTCACGACGTGCTGGCCGGCAGCGGACGGGAGCTTCGGGCCACGTCCCTGCCGCTCCTTCAGCAGTGGCAGACCCGCTTCGCGGAGCAGCACCCGGACGCTCCCGACGCCGCCGCGACCGCCGCCTGGGCGGCCGTCCACGGCGTTGCCTCGCTCGCCTCACGGGGCGTGCTGGACCTGGTCGGGACCGATGCCCAGGAGCTGCTGGATCAGATTCTCCCGCAGGACTGACGCATCGGGCGCCTCAGGGCTGGTGCGTCAGGAGCTGGAAGCGGATGCCGGAGGTGGGGTCGGCGGACAGGAGGCGGACCCGCACGCGCTCACCCACCGGGAGGCCGCCGTCTAAGGCCTTCTTGCCGGCTCGCTTGCCGGCTCGGATCTCGGTGACAACGGCGGGCTCGGCCAGGACGAGCTCGCCGCGGCCGTCGCGCTCGGAGGTGATGACGCCGTCGAAGACCTCGCCCTCGTGTCCGCGCAGGACCAGGGCCTCCAGGGCAGTCAGGGCTCCGCGGCCGATGGCGCGGGCGCGCTTGCCGGTCTGCTCCATGACGCCGGGCAGGTCGGGCAGCGCCTGGAGGACCCACTCGGGCACGGGCGCCTGGGCGCAGGTGGCGATGCAGACCTCCTCGCCGTAGCGGTCCACGAGTCGGCGCAGCGGCGCGGTGACGTGGGCGTAGCGGGCGGCGATCGCGGAGTGGACGGCCTCCTCGGAGTCGGAGGCCTCGTCGTCGGCAGGGACCCCGACGCCACCCACCCCGAAGGCGAGGTAACCCGATCCGCGGAAGAGGGACATGGCCTGCTCCATGAAGGCCGCGTGGGCGGGGATGGCGTGGTCCAGGCCGCGCACGAGCTCGGGGTAGGGCTGGGCGGCCGGCCAGGCGATGCCCAGGGCCGCGGCGACGCGCCGCAGGCGGGCGTAGTCCTCGGGGCGCGCCGGCGGCAGGGTCCGCAGGATGCCGATGCCGCACTCGACCATGATCCGGGCGGCGCACATGCCGGTGAGCAGGGAGATCTGGGCGTTGTACTGCTCGGCGGGCACGGGCACGCGGTAGGCGAGCCGGTAGCCGGCCGGGCTGGCGCTCTCGGCGCTCTCGGCGGGCTTGGCGGGCTCGGCGTCACCCGACGGCGACGGCTCCGCCGCCTGTGTTGCCTCTGCCGCGTGTGCCGCCTCGGTCACCTCGACGACCTGCTCGGGCGTGGTCATGCTGATGCCGCCGCGGGCGGCCTCCCGCTCCAGACGCAGACGGCCGATCTCGGCCAGAAGCTCGGGCAGGTCGGCCGGCACCTCCTGGGGCAGGGCGTCCTCCCTGTCAATGGCGTCCTGGACCTGGGCGTAGCTAAGGCGCGCCCGCGAGCGCACGAGGGCCCGCTCGACGCGGGCGGAGACGACCTCACCGCGCTCGTCGAGGTCGATGGTCCACAGGCAGGCCGGGCGCTCGGCGTCCTGAAGCAGGGAGGCGGCGCCGTGGGAGAGGACCTCGGGGTGCAGGGGCGTGGCGGCGTCGGGGGCGTAGATGGTCTCGCCGCGGCGGCGCAGCTCGGTGTCCAGGGCGCCGCCGGGGGTGACGAAGGTGGCCAGGGAGGCGATGGCGTAGTGGACGCGGTAGGCGGCCGACGGCTCGGGGGCGTCCCCGGTCCCCACACCGGCCTGTGCGGGCAGGCGCTCCAGGAGCACCGCCTGGTCGAGGTCCATGGAGCCGGGAGGGTCGATGGTGACCAGCTCCAGGTCGCGGGCGTCGCGGGCGCCGTCGGCCAGGAGACGGGCGGGGCCGTCCTGGGCCCAGGCGCCGGCGGCGGCCTCCGCCTCGGCGAGGGCCTCGGGCGGGAAGGCGGTGGGGACCTCGTAGTGCGCGCGCAACGCGTCCAAGGTCCGGGCGACCTCGGCGGGCGGGGCGGTGTAGGTGCTCAGGCGCGTGCGACTCATGGGATGAACCTACCGGCGCGGGCCTTCAGCGCAGTGACCAACAGCCGGATGGGGCGGAATCGGCCCGATCTGTCACGGGCGGCGACTTTTAGGACCGAGTGCGCTCCGCAGACGACCAGTCAGAACGCATTAACGCTGGTCAGGACCTTGCGCCCGGACGCCTGCTCCGACAGCGCGCGTTGAAAAGTCGCCATTTGTGACACTTTCGTCCTCTGCGCGGTTGGCACAACAGTCCGCGACGCCTCAGGACATGGGGGTGCCACAACGAGTCCGCGGAGCAGCCCCGGTTCCCAAAGCGACAGTCAGAATCGGGGCGGCGCTACGGCGGCACGGCGACGGTCATACCGGCACCGGCCCTCAGTGCAGTGCCCAACGGGCGCGCACACCCGCAGCGCGCCCCACACATCGACCAAAACTTCAGAATCGACGCGGCTCCGGGTCGATTTTGAAGAAAATGTTGATGTTTACCCGGGGAGCCGGACCAGAGGCAGGTAGGCGGACAGGTCGCAACGCTCGCCGGAGGCGTGCAGGGCGCCGTCGGCCAGGGCGTCCTGCCAGGTGAGTCGGCCGGTGGCCAGGGCCAGCCAGGTGACGGCGTCGGTCTCGACGACGCTGGGCGGGGTGCCCCGGCGGTGGACAGTGCCGGCGACGGCCTGGGTGACACCGAAGGGCGGGACCCGCACCTCGACCGAGCGCCCGGGCGCGCAGGCGGCGAGCTCCTCGAGGGTGTAGCGCACGGCGGTGGCGGTCACCCGACGTCGGGCGGCCCGGTCGGCAGGACTGACGGAGTCGGCACCGCTCCCAGCTCCGGCCGGTTCGTCGTCGGACGTGCCCTGCTCCTGGGCCCACTGGCGCAGGGCCTGGGCGCCGGCGTCGGGGTCGATGCGTCGTCTTGCAGCCATGGCGCGAAGCCTATGCCGGAGCAGCCCGGAACTGGCAGGCGAGTCCATCGTGGGCAACGAGCACCCTTACTCGCGGTGAAGACCACCACGAGGTTCACCGGCCGGCCCTGACTGGTCTCGACAACGGCGCCGCGCGGCAGCCCCGGCCCATCGGGGACTGCGTTCTGCGCCCAGGACGTACTTCTCCCCCAAACGACTGCGCCCGGGCCGTCACCTTCTGTAGGAGAACGCAGTCCTCGATCGAAAGGTACGTCCTCGATCCGGGGCGACACAGTCCACAGGGACGTTCCGCGCCGTCGGGGACGCACGACCGAGTGCGTGTCGCCCCAGGCGGGGACACTGCCTCGCAGCCGGGGGCATCCTGCGCGGCGGGGTGCGTGCCGTCCCGGCCGGGGGCATTCGACGCCGTCGGGGACAGGATTCCCGCCCCCGTGCGCGCGGGATGTCCCCGACGGGAGGGGTGTGTCCCTGGCCGCGTGAAGCGTCCCCGCCGAAGGACACCGAGCCTCACGGACCCGGCTCCCGAGGTCCTCACACACGTCGTGCGGGGCCCCGCACCTGGTGGGACCCCGCACGATGACGCGGCGATGAGGCTCGCCGGCTCAAGCAGCAGCCGTGGCCTGCGCCTCAACACCCTTCTTGCCGTCGGCGTTGCGCCCCAGTCCCTTGAGGACGATGACCAGCGCGGTGCTCACCACCGTCCCGGCCAGGATCGCCAGGAGGAAGCCACCGAAGTGGGTGATGGCGAAGGCGACGAACACGCCGCCGTGGGGCGCGCGCGAGCCGACGTGCATCGCCATGGTCATCGCTCCGGTGATCGCGCCGCCGGCCATGGTGGCCGGGATGACGCGCAGCGGGTCGGCGGCGGCGAAGGGGATGGCGCCTTCGGAGATGAAGGACAGTCCCAGCAGCCAGGCGCTGCGCCCGTTCTCGATCTCTGCCTTGGTGAACAGTCGCGAGCGCAGGAAGGTCGCGGCCGACATCGCCAGCGGCGGCACCATGCCGGCGGCCATGACGGTGGCCATGATCTCGTAGGGGGCGGTGTTGCTGGCGCTGGCCTCGGACAGGCCCGCGGTGCCGAACAGGTAGGCGGCCTTGTTGATCGGCCCGCCCAGGTCGAAGCACATCATGAGCCCGAGGATGACGCCGAGCAGCACGGCCGACCCTCCCCCGGACATGGAGGTCAGCCCGTCCTGCAGCGCATTCATGAGGGCGGCCAGCGGCAGCCCGAGGACCAGGTACATGACGGCGCCGACCACCAGCGTGGTGCCCAGCGGGATGATGACCACGGGCATGAGCCCCCGCAGCCAGGCCGGCACGCTGAGCCCGGCGAGCCAGGCCGCGAAGTAGCCCGCGAGGATGCCGCCGACCAGGCCGCCGATGAACCCGGCCCCGACCTCGACCGCGACGACCCCCATGACGAACCCGGGCGCGATCCCGGGCCTGCCGGCCAGCCCGAAGGAGATGTAGCCGGCCAGCGCCGGGACGAGGAAGCTCATGGCCGCCTGCCCCAGCAGGAACAGCGTCCACCCGATGTACAGCAGCAGCCCGGACTGGGAGACGGTGATCGTCTCGGTTCCCACGACGTTGTCGGCCGAGTTCTTGATCTCGTGGACGAACTCGTTGCCGGGCAGGTTCCACAGGGAGTAGTCGCTGATGGAGATCTTCTCGTAGAGGCTGGCCACGTCGTACCCGGCCAGGAGGAAGCCCAGCGCAATGAGCAGACCGCCGGCGGCCACGAAGGGGATCATGTAGGACACCCCGGTCATGACGGACCTCTGCAGGCGCCGGGCCCAGTGCTCGGAGCCCTCCTCGCTCTCCTCGGCGGACTCGCCGCCGGCCGGCACGCGGGAGGCGCTCGGGTCGTCGACGGCGGCCAGGGCCTTGTCCACCAGGGAGCCGGCGTCGTTGACGGCGGCCTTGACGCCGACGTCGATGACGGGCTTGCCGGCGAAGCGCTCGCGGCCCTTGACGGGCAGGTCGTGGGCGAAGATGACGGCGCTGGCCCGTTTGATGAGCTCGGGGTCGAGGGCGTCGATCTTGCCCGAGCCCTGGCCCTCGATGGCCACGGTGATGCCGCGGTCCTTGCCGGCCTGCTCCAGGGCCTCGGCGGCCATGAAGGTGTGGGCGATGCCGGTGGGGCAGGAGGAGACCCCCACGATGACGGTCTCACCCTCCGCCGGGGCCGACGACGCCGCAGCGGCCTTGGTCTGCGCGGCACCGGACCCTGCGGCCGAGTCCGCGGCACTTCCGGCCTCACCGGCCTCACTGGCCGCGCTGTCCTCGGCCCCCTCCCCGCCGTCGAGCAGCTCGGGCTGAACCTGCTGCGTGACGATCCGGGTGATCTCCTCGGCGTCGGCGGCCTGGCGCAGGGCGTCGGTGAACTCGGTCTGCATGAGCCCACGGGCGAGTTTGGCAAGGAGCTGGAGGTGGAAGTCGTCGGCGCCGTCGGGGGCGGCGATCATGAAGATAAGGTCGGCGGCCTGCCCGTCGGCGGCCCCGAAGTCGACCGGCTGCGCCAGGCGGGCGAAGCCGAGGCTGGGGGCCAGGACGTGGGGGCTGCGGCAGTGCGGGATGGCGATGCCGCCGGGGATCCCGGTGGGGGCAGTGGACTCGCGCTTCTTGGCGTCGGCGGCCAGGCCGTCGGGGCTGGAGGCCCGGCCGGCGCCGGCCACGGTGGCGGCCAGGAACTCGATGACGTCTTCCTTGCCCGGGCCGGCGTCGGCATCGAGCGCGACCAGCTCGGGGATGATGAGGGGCTTGTTCTCGGTCATGGTCTTCCTTGGTGTCCGAGGTGCCGTCGCCCGGTGGGCTGCGGCGGGTCACAGGTGGTCAAGGGTGGTGGGCGGCGGTCATGCGGTCGGTGATGGTCATGTGGCGGATCGGTGGGCGGGTGGTGAACAGGTCAGTGGACGGTCAGTGGTGGAGCCGGCTCGGCGATCGGTAGCGGCAGCCGGCAGCCGCCGGCGCGTGCGGGTGCCGCAGACTCGCGGGTCCGCGGCCCCGGCGCCTGCGGGCGCCCCGGCTCAGGAGAGCCGGGTGACGACGGCCGCCTGCTCGGGCAGGTCGGCGGGCGTGGGCAGGGTGGTTCCGGGCAGGGAGGCGGCGGCCGAGCCGTAGGCCATGGCGGTGCGCAGGCGCTCGGCCTCGTCGCCGCCGTTGACGTCGGCCAGGATGTAGCCGGCCACCGAGGAGTCCCCGGCTCCGACGGTGGAGACCACCGGGACCTCGGGGGCGGTGGCGTGCCAGGCGCCGTCGGCGGTCACCAGGACGGCGCCGGCGGGGCCAAGGGTCACCATGACGGCACCGAGCCCCAGGCCCATCAGGAGGCGGGCGGCGTCGACGACGGGACCGTAGTCCCCTTGGACGGCGCCCTCCTCGAGGGCCATGGCGCGCTCGGCGGGCAGGCCGGCGAGCTGGCCGAGCTCCTCACCGTTGGGCTTGATGAGGTCGGGGGCCGATCCGGGCAGCTCGGCGGCCAGGGCGGCCAGGGGCTCGTCGGAGGTGTCGACGGCGATGCGCAGCCCCGGGGCGGCCTCCCGCAGCAGCCCCACGAGGCGGGCGTACCACCTGGCCGGCGCGCCCGGCGGCAGGGAGCCGGACAGGACCGCCCAGTGGTGGGTGTCGGCTTCGGCCGACACCCCCGTGAGGGTGAGGGTCTCCAGGAGGGCCTGCTCGACGGCGTCGATCTCCTCCTCGCTCAGGCCCGCCCCCAGCTCGTTGAGCTTGGTGGTGGTGCCGTCGGGCTCGGTGACGGCGGTGTTGATGCGGGCGGGTCCGGCCACGGGCACGGATCGCACGGTGAGGCCGGGCAGCTCGAGGGCGCCCAGGGCGGTGAGGATGGGGTCGTTCTCGGCGGCGGGCAGGACGGCGGTGGCGGCGCGCCCGGCGTTGGACAGGACGCGGGCGACGTTGACGCCCTTGCCTCCCGGTTCCATGACGACGCCGGTCAGGCGCTGGACGGCGCCGCGCTGGAGGGGTCCGGGCAGGGAGACGGTGCGGTCGAGGGACGGGTTGGGTGTGAGGGTCAGGATCATGCGACAAGGACCTCGGTTTCGGTGGCGGTGAGCTGGTCGATGAGTGCGGGCGGGAGCTCGACGTCGGTGACCAGGAGGTCGATGTCGTCGAGGGAGGCGAAGGAGACCAGGTGCTCCTGGCCGATCTTGGTGGAGTCGACCAGGGCCACCACCTGGCGGGCGCTGCGCACCATGGCGCGTTTGACGGTGGCTTCGTCGGGGTCGGGCGTGGACAGTCCGTGGGCGGCGCTCAGGCCGTTGGCTCCCAGGACGGCGACGTCGACCCTCAGGGTGGACAGGGCCTCGACGGCTTCGGGGCCGACGGCGGCCTGGGTGAGTCCGCGCAGCTGACCGCCCAGGATCCGCACCCGGGTGCGTCCGGCGCCGGCCAGCCAGGCGGCGGTCAGAACGGAGTTGGTGATGACGGTCAGGTCGGTGTCGCCCGGCAGGAGGCGGGCGAGCGACCCGGTGGTGGTTCCGGCGTCGATGAGGAGGGTGGTGCCGGGCTTCGGTGCGAGCCGCGCCAGGGCGGCTCGGGCGATGGCCTGCTTGGCGGTGGGGTTGACCTGCTCGCGCTGGGTCACGCCGGTCTCCGGCAGGGCGGGGGCGGGGATGGCGCCGCCGTGGACCTTGCGCAGGGCGCCGCTGCGGTCCAGGGCAGTCAGGTCGCGGCGGATCGTCTCAGGGGTGACGTCGAAGTGCTCGGCGAGCTCGGTGACGAGAACCCGCCCCGCACCGCGCACCTGCTCCACGATCTGGCGGTGCCTGTCCTCAATGCGCATGTTCACCTCCTAGAAGGTCCGTGCCGTCAGCCCATGACGCCCGTTCGGGCATCCAATCGAGTCTGAATGTTTGAACAGACGTAAGAGTATGTCCGTTCAGACATTCATGTCTACCCCAGAGTGACTCACAATACATTTCATAGGTTGTTTTGAGAACAGGGTCCGCCCGACGGGCACCACCGCCTCATCGAGGACGTCCTTCTGCGACCAGGACTGCGTTCTCCCCCAAAAGACGACGGTGAGATCCCAGTAGCCTGGAGGAGAACGCAGTCCCCGAGCGGAAAGTACGTCCTCGGCGCGAACCGCAGTCCCCACAGCCACAGGCCGCCCAGGCCGCCCGAACAGTCCCCGGTGACACCCCGTCGTCGACGCCCCGCAGACAGCACTCGTGCCCGCCTCCCCGAGTGGGGATGACGGGCACGAGTCTCGATCCGCGTATCGCTGCGGTTCAGCCTGGAGCGGCCTGCGTCAGGCCGACCCGGCCGGCATCAGCCGACCCAGCCGGCGTCAGGCAGCGTCAGGCGACCTGCTGTCTGCGGCGCAGGATGAGGTAGCCGCCGACGACGAGCAGGGCGAGGGCGAGTACCCCCGCGCCAAGTGAGGCGCCGGTGCGGGCCAGAGGACCATCACTGGCCGCCTGGTTCGGGCGCTCGGCTCCGGCCGCCTGGGCGGGCGCTCCGGACGCGGCCGGAGCGGCGGTGGCTGCGGGCTGCGCGCCGCTACCCGCAGACGGCTCGGTGCCGCCGCCCGCGGAGGTCTCACCAGCACCAGGGTCACCCTGCGGGGTGGATGCCGCCTTGCCGCCGGTCCCATCCGCCGCAGCGTCAGCGCCCGTCGCCGTGCTGTCGGCCGGGCCCGCTCCGGGGTCGGCCGCACCCTCATCCTCGATCTCGACCGAGAACCGGTTGAGAACCGCACCTGCGGCGTCGAGGGTCTCGACTAAGGCCCAGCGGCAGGTGGTGGCCTGGACCGTGCGGCAGGCGCGCGTGGGGGCGTCGGCCGGGAAGGTGAGGTTGAAGTCGACCCGCCCGGTGGTCGGGCCGGTGGGGTTGACGGTGAGGTCGAGGTCCTTGGTCAGGATCTCCTGATCCCCCGCGCTCGCGCGCACGCGCCGGGCGCCGGTGGCCTGCTCGGTGGGGTTGGTGTAGGCCAGGGAGTCCAGGGTCACGGAGACCGTGTCGGTGCTGCGCGCGCCACCTGAGCTGATGTACACGGGCCCCACGGTCATCGCGGTCTGCCGCTTGGAGTAGTCGGCTGTGACGGGCTTGTCGCCGAAGGAGGCCAGGTAGGCGGAGGTGACGTCGCGGTCGAGGACGCCGGTGTTGGTCACGGGCTTGTCCTTCAGGACGGTGTATCCGTCGCCGCCGGTCAGCAGGAAGGAGTTGGAGGCGACGACGACGCTGTCGCCGTCGGCCAGCGGCTTGCCGTCGACGAGGATCTCGCGGATCGCGGGGGCGGCTCCGGCCTCGCCCCCGTATGCGGGATCGGTGGTGGCCTCGGTGAGGACGTCGACGTTCCTGGACAGCCCCAGGGTGAGCACGGGGCGGCTGGAGCCGGGCTGCCACTGCTGGGACAGCAGCGCCTTGAGCTCGGCGCCGGTGAGGGTCGTGTAGGCCATCTCGTTGCCGAAGGGCTGGACCGTGTAGGCCTCCCCCGAGGTCAGGACCCCATCGCCCTCCGAGCCGGAGGCGGCGTAGAGCAGGTCGGCGCGCACGCCGCCGGGGTTCATGATGCCCACGTAGCGGGTGGTGCCGGTCGGCTGGATGTCGGTGGCGAGCCAGCTGCGGAAGGACTCGGCGATGAGGTTGGAGGCAGTGGACTCCGTGCCGCGGTTGGCGCCGGGGCCCGAGCCGTCCGAGCCGCGAAGGAAGTCCGAGCCGATCTTGGCCAGCGGCTTGCCGCCCTCGGCGGCGGAGTCCTTCTCCGCTTGGGACACGATTCCGGCGACGCCGTAGGCATCGGTGGTGCAGCTCGAGCTGCGCAGATCCTTGTTGTCGGCGCTGACCACTGAGGTCTTCCGGCTGGCGGGGTCGTAGCTCAGGCGGATGCGGCCCAGCGCCCAGCCGTAGTGGTCGGCCTGGACGACGGCGATCTGGTTGCCCTCGGCGCCGGTGACGGTCTTGGCGAAGGGCACGTGGGTGTGCCCGGAGAAGACGGCGTCGACGTTCTTGGAGAAGCTCGTGGCCGTGGAGGCCGCGTCCTCATGGCTGAGCACGACGACGACGTCGGCCTCACCGTTGGCGGGATCGCCGTCCTTGAGCTCGGCGGCACGGGCGTTGGCGGCGGCGACCGCCGGGCTCAGGGTGAGGGTGGACAGGGCCGAGGGCGACACGAGGGTGGGAAGCTCATCGGTGACGACGCCGACGAAGCCGACGCGCACACCGCCGACTTCCTTGATGAAGGCTCCCTTGCCGCCGCCCTCGGCGCTCAAGGGAGCCGAGCCGGAGACGTTGGCGGCCAGGATCGGGAAGTTCGAGGCGGGCAGGATGCGCGTCTCCAGGTCGGTCAGGCCCTGGTCGAGCTCGTGGTTGCCCAGGGCGGAGGCATCCAGGGACATCGCGTTGAGCGCCTCCATGGTGGGGCGGTCCTGGAGGATGGAGGAGACGTAGGCCGATCCACCCACGGAGTCTCCGGCGGAGACGAACAGCGTGTTGGGGTTGGCGGCGCGGGCGGAGGAGACCTCGCAGGCCAGCGTGACAGCACCGGGGTCCTCAACGGATGTCTGTCCGGTGGCGCTGTCCGTCTGAGTGGTTCGGGAGATGTGGCCGTGCAGGTCGGTGATGCCCAGCAGGTCGATGGTGGTGGCGCCGGCAGCCGGAGAGTCGGCCGGGGTGGCCGGCTCGTCAGCACCGGCGGGAGGGCTGAGCGGGAAGGGACTGAGGGCTGTCAGAGTCAACGCGCACATGACGGCGCTGACCCTGACGGCCCGCGTGGGGCGCAGTCGCATGTCGTTCCTTATCAGGCGGAGGGATGGTGACCCGGGAGAAGATGAGGAGAGGAACATGCGTAACCGTATGCGCCCCGGCGATACGGGGCATTCTTTTCACGGCACTCACTGACGTTCATCAGACAGCGCTCGCGCCCACCTCCCCCGGGTGTCCGTCAGCGCCGTCGGGACCTGCCTCCACGGCGGGAGCGCGGCGAGGAACGAGCCACGCGGATGGTTGCCTTGAGCGCCGATCCCACCCCTCCCCCAAGCCACAGCGACGGCGTCCGCCGCCTCGTTCTCAGAGGCGACGGACGCCGTCGCTGTGGGCGCGAGCCCGGATCAGCCAGGTATCAGACGATGCCGTGGGCGATCATGACGTCGGCAACGCGGGTGAAACCGGCCGCGTTGGCGCCGAGCACGTAGTCGCCGGGGCGGCCGTACTCCTCGGCCGCGGCGACGCAGGAGTCGTGAATGTCGGCCATGATGCCGGTCAGCTTGGCCTCGGCGGTGGCGAAGTCCCAGCGGGTGCGGCCGGCGTTCTGCTCCATCTCGAGGGCGGAGGTCGCCACGCCACCGGCGTTGGCGGCCTTACCGGGAGCGAAGAGGATGCCGGCCTTCTGGAAGGCCTCGACGGCCTCCGGGGTGGAGGGCATGTTGGCGCCCTCGGAGACCACGCCGCAGCCGCCCCGAAGCAGGGTGTTCGCGGCGTCGCCGTCAAGCTCGTTCTGGGTGGCGCAGGGCAGGGCGACGTCGCCGGGGACGTCCCACACGGAGCCGCCGGTCACGAGGCGGGCGCCGGGGCGGCGCTCGACGTAGTCGGCCACGCGGCCGCGCTCGACCTCCTTGACCTGCTTGAGCAGCTCGAGGTCCACCCCGGCCTCGTCGACGACGTAGCCGGAGGAGTCGGAGAAGGTGATGGGGGTGGCGCCGAGCTGCTGGGCCTTCTCGATGGCGTAGATCGCCACGTTCCCGGCACCGGAGACGAGGACCTTCTTGCCCTCGAGGGACTCGCCCTTGGTGGCGAGCATGGACTGGGCGAAGAGCACGGTGCCGTAGCCGGTGGCCTCGGTGCGCACGAGGGAGCCGCCCCAGGCCAGGCCCTTACCGGTGAGGACACCGGCGTCGTAGGAGTTCCGCAGGCGCTTGTACTGGCCGAACATGTAGCCGATCTCGCGGCCGCCCACGCCGATGTCGCCGGCGGGCACGTCGGTGGAGGGGCCGATGTGGCGGGCCAGCTCTGTCATGAAGGACTGGCAGAAGCGCATGACCTCGGCGTCGGAGCGGCCGTGCGGGTCGAAGTCGGAGCCGCCCTTGCCGCCGCCGATGCCCTGAGCGGTCAGGGCGTTCTTGAAGATCTGCTCGAAGCCGAGGAACTTGATGATGCCGGCGTTGACCGAGGGGTGGAAGCGCAGGCCGCCCTTGTAGGGGCCCAGCGCGGAGTTGAACTCGATGCGGAAGCCGCGGTTGACGTGGACCTGGCCGGCGTCGTCGACCCACGGGACCCGGAACATGATCTGGCGCTCGGGCTCGACGATGCGCTCCAGGAGGGCGCCGTCGGCGTAGTGGGGGTGCTTGGCGATGACGGGACCGAGGGACTCGAGCACCTCGTGGACGGCCTGATGGAACTCGACCTCTCCACGGTTGCGAGCCACAACCTGCTCATAGACCTTTTCGACAACGTCCTGCATGGGGGACTCCTTCGCCTAGCGGAATAAGCTCAGCACCTGGCTGGTCGCCGCGGCGCCGCGAAAAGACTTCCACCGAGACGTTCACTGAGACGAAACATCTCGCGATCCGGAGGAAACATAGCCGTCGCAAAGGCCGCATTCCGGACGTTTGCGCAACACAGATCACATTCCTGGAGGATCTGGAGACATGAGTAGTGAACAGCTTTCAGACGGTTCCGTCGAGACGGCCCGCTATACCCACGGCCATAGCGCGGCGGTGCTCAGCGCGCACTCGCGGCGCGGCGCGGCGGACTCGGCCGCCTACCTGCTTGCCCACCTGCGTGCGGGAATGGATCTGCTCGACGTCGGCTGCGGGCCGGCGTCCATCACTGCGGATCTCGCCGAGCGCGTCGCCCCGGGGCGGGTCGTGGCTCTCGATGCCGCGGCCGGCGCCCTGGAGGCGGCTCGGGCGACGCTGAGCGAACGGGGCCTGTCCGAGCAGGTGGAGGTGACCTGCGGGGACGTCATGGCCCTGCCCTTCGAGGACGCCTCCTTCGACGTCGTCCACGCCCACCAGGTCCTTCAGCACCTCACGGACCCGGTGGGTGCCCTGGCCGAGATGCGCCGCGTCACCCGCCCCGGCGGGATCGTGGCCGTGCGCGACGCCGTGTACTCCGCCATGACCTGGTTCCCCGAGCCCGCGGGCATGGAGCAGTGGCGCTCGGTCTACATGGCCACCGCCCGGGCCAACGGCGGCGAGCCCGACGCCGGCAGCCGGCTGCTGTCCTGGGCCCGGGAGGCGGGCTTCACCGACGTAACGGCCTCGGCCTCCACCTGGTGCTACGCCACGCCCGCCGATCGGGCCTGGCAGTCGCAGACCTGGGCGCAGCGGTGCCTGACCTCCTTCGGTCCGCGGGCCGTCGAGCTGGGACTGGCAGACGGGGCCGACCTGGAGGCGATGGCCCAGGCGTGGCGGCAGTGGGGAGACAGCGAGGACGCCTGGTTCGTCGTCGTGCACGGTGAGGTCCTGGCGCGCGTCTGAGTGCGGGTGCACGGGATCGACCGGCACCGGGCGGGCCTCAGGTGCCCAGTGCCCAGATCGAGGCCGCGTCCGGCGCGGTGAAGCGGAATCCGGAGGCGAGCAGCGCCTGAGGCACTGCGCGCTGGGAGGCACCGAGCAGCTCGGCGAGCATCCCGCCGATGCTTCCGGCACCCCCGGCCGCCCCGGCCCTGCCCGCCCGGTCCAGCAGGAGCTGGGGCACCACCGCCACCGAGGGCGGGCCGCCGGCGCGCGACAGCAGGCGGTGGAGGTCGCGGTTGCGCTGCGGCTCGGGCGCGGTCAGGTTGACCGGCCCGTGGACGTCGTCGTGCTCGATGGCCCACAGGAGCCCGGCCGCGGCATCCTCCAGGGCGATCCACGGCTGCCACTGGTCGCCACGGCCCAGCCGGGCCCCCGCCCCGACCCGGTAGGCGGCGCCGAGGATCCTGCCCAGCCCGCCCGAGGAGCTGACCACCAGGCCCGTGCGGGACTGGACCGTGCGCAGCCCGGCCTGCGCCGCCGGGCCCGCAACGGACTCCCAGCGCCGGCACAGCTCGGACAGGAATCCCTCACCCGGGCCGCTGGCCTCGGTGAGGATCTCGTCGCCCCGGTCCCCGTAGAAGCCGGTGGCCGATCCGCTCAGCAGGACCTCGGGTCGCCCGGCCGGGGGCAGGCCCGCGGCGACCCGGGCGATGAGGGCGGTGGTGGACAGGCGTGAGGCCACCAGCTCGCGACGGCGCGCCGGTGTCCAGGGGCGCGGCGCGATGGGGGCGCCCGACAGGCAGACCAAGGCCCTGGCGCCCTCTAGGGCGCTGGGCGGCAGGAGGCGCTCGGCTGGCGCCCACCAGGCGTGCTCCCTGCCGGAGTCATCGACCTCGATACCCTCCCGCGGCGCCTGGCCCGCTGCGCTGCGGTGGAGGATCCGGATCCTCCAGCCGCTGTCCCGGGCCATGTCTGCCAGGCGGGATCCGATGAGGCCCGCTCCGGCCACGACGAGCAACCCCGGGTCGCCGCGCCGGCTGGACCGCTCTGAGGGGGTGGCGTGAGTACTCATGTACTCACCCTAGGCGCTCGGCCGCCCCACGGGCCCCGGTCCCGGCCGCGCCCCTACCGACGACGCGAGGGGAGGCGGGTTTCCGCTCTCTTCTGGCCAGGAGTGAACCGTATCGGTTCACAGGATGCACACAACGGGCACCCACTCCTTTAGGCTCTTCCCAATGCCCGAACACACCCCCGCTTCCCGCTCCTCCGTGATGGATCTGATGGCTCTGCGCTCCGTCACGGAGCTTCCCGTCACCCGGCGCCATGTCCTGGACCCCGAGGTCCTGCGGACGGTGGCGGCCGTCGACCGGGTCGGCGACCTGACGCGCTTCAACGTCGCTGAGGTGCCCGAGCTGGCCCAGCTCTCCGCTCCCGAGGAGCTGCTCGCGCCCGACGAGCGCGGCTGGGCACTGGGGCACGCCCTGTCCCTGGCCGTGGAGCACGGGCAGCGCCTGTGGCTGAGCGAGGTTCCCACGCAGCGGCTGGGGCTGCTGCGGAGCGTCCTGGGCGAGCACCTCGTGCACATCGCCTCCTTGGAGACGCCCGACGACGTCGAGGCACCTCGGACCGACGAGGACGGTCAGGGCGAGGGCAGCGTCGTCGTCGCCGTGAGCCCGCGCCGGCTCCTGGACGAGTGGGCCACCGGGACGCCTGAGCAGATCCGCTACCTGCGCACTGTGCTGGAGGGGACGGACCCGTTGCGCGTCTCCCGGCACACCCTGGCTGCCCTGCAAGAGGCGAAGGTGGACCTGGTGCCGCGCGCCGGCATCGTCCGCCTGCTGCACAACCCCCGCTTCCTGGCCTACGCGACGGTGTTCATCTACTCCTCGCTGCGGGCGCTCCCGGCCGTCTACGCCCCCGGCTTCCGCGGCAACCCCTGGGTGCTGTGGGCCATCGACATCATCACCGCAGTGCCCTACACGTGGGGGATCATCGCCATGGTGGCGGGTAAGCGGCGCCGCATCCGCTTCGCCGGCTTCCTCGTCACCCTCACCACCTTCGTGGCGCCCTACGTGTACTTCTTCCTGGCGGGCGACGACGGGCACGGCAACCAGTACCCCGGCTGGGTCATCATGGTGGTCATCGGCCTGGTGCTGGCCACCTTCCTGCTGGAGGGCGGCCGCTGGCTGCGTGACGTGGCGGTCGCCCGGGGGCTGCGCGCCCCCGGGGACGGGTAGTCCGGCCTACGCCGCTGCCGCAGTCGATTCCTCCCCGCGGATCGAGCGCAGCACCCCGGCGAGCAGGAACCACCCGCCCGAGACGATGAGGACGGCGACCGCGCTGAGCGGCCGGTGGGGGTAGATCGCCACCAGCCAGCAGGTGGCCAGGAACCACACGGCCACCGCACCGATGTTGAGGGCGCGGAAGCGCTTGACGCGGGCCGGGTGCGCGTAGTGCGTGGGCACCAGGGTCAGCACCACGAAGATGAGGGTGACGATGATGTTGAAGACCGCCGGGGTCTGGAGCACGTAGAACATGAGGGCCACGATGTTCCAGGCGGCCGGGAAGCCCACGAAGTAGTAGTCGGTGGACTTCCACTGCTTGTTGGCGTAGCAGAACATCGACGAGCTCAGGACGAGGGCCATGAGCAGTCCCGCCAGCGGTCTGGGGCCCATTGGCAGGGCCACGTACATGAAGACCGCCGGGATGAAGGTCCAGGTGAGGTAGTCGACGACGATGTCGACGATGCCGCCGTCGAACCAGGGGATGATCTCGGAGACCCGGGCGCGCCGGGCCAGGGTGCCGTCAACGCCGTCGACGACGAGGGCGACGAGCAGCCAGACCCACATCCACGTGAACTCCCGGCGGGGGTGGATGGTGGCGAGCATGGCCAGGCTGGCCCACACCAGTCCCGACATGGTCAAGATGTGCACTGCCCAGGCGGCGACACGGGCCCGTGCCGGGTACTGCGCCGTCGACACAGACGTCCCCTCTCGGTGGATAACACTGACGGCCGGAAGTCTATGCGGTTCACAGCCCCGGCACCTATCCCCCGGCGGGAGCTACCGAGCGATCCCCGTCTCCCTCGGACCGCTCGAGAAGCGAGTGCGCCCCCATACCTGCCGGACGGGGGCGCACTCGATGTGCCGGGCGCCGGGGAGGCGCGCGGGAGATGACTCACATGCTCACGTTGCGGAAGTCGAAGGGGTAGATCCCCATGGGGTTCCAGTGGGCGATGAGGCGCGCACCGCAGGGCCGATCGTGGGCCCACAGCTCGCTGCTAATGACGACACCGCCGCCCTCCAGCTCGCTGAGGTCGAGGCGATGGTGGCCGTCAACGTAGTCGTCGGCCTGCTCCACGGGGTAGAGGGTCAGGTCCGACGCAGGGCTCGACAGGCCCGCCAGCTGCTCATCAAGGCCGGCCAGGTCGTTGCCGGCCATGCCGTAGCGACTCGCCAGCTCGTTGACGTCACGGCGCGCGATGGCGGCGACGAACTCCTGGACCTCGGTGTAGATCCGCTGGCGCAGGTCCGCACTCCCCCAGGGCGCCGGGGTCGGCTCAGTCGGCTCAGCCGCCTCAGCGGGCTCGGCCGGCTCTTCCTCGGCGCTCGGCCGGTCCTCAGCGGCAGCCTCGGCCTGCGCGGTCTGAGCGGCCTCAGTCTCCGCGGGCTCGAGCGGCCTGTCGGGGTTCTCCTGGCCCTGCGGGCGCTCGGCCGGGGCCGGCTCAGCCTGGACCTCCGGCACCGCGTGGTCCTCGGGCTCACCCTCAGGCGTTGAGGCGGTCCGCGCGGAGGTGACCTCAGCGCCGGAGGGCACCGGCACCTCGGGGGCCGCCGCGTCGGCCACATCGGTAGCCTCGGCGACGTCGGTGACGTCCACAGGGCCGGCGGCGCGCGCCGTCTCAGCGGTGTCCGCGACGGGCGGCACCGTCGTCTCGACGGGGGCAGCGACCTCGGGGGCCCCCTTCTGCGCCGGCCCACCGGCCTCCTCGGAGAGGTCGTGGGTGACCTCATCGCCCTCGTGGCCGGCGGCGTCGGCCGGGGCCAGGGAGAACTCGAGCTGGTCGGGGGCGACAGTCTCACCGGTGGGCGCGGCCACAGGCTCACCACCGGCATGCTCGACGGCGGGGATCGCCACCGGCTCATAGGCGGACTCGGCCGTCCCGGAGGACTGGGCCACCTCGGTCGGCAGAGCCAGCTCAGGCTCGGCGGGCACGGCCGCTTCAGCGCCGTCCTCGACGACGTGCTCCGAGGCGGCGTCGGCCGGGGTCTGAGCCGTGGCGGCGGCGTGCCGGGCCCGGCGCGCGTTGTCGGCGGGCTCCGTGACGGGAGCCGGGACGGCGAGCGCGTCGGCACCGGCCTCGGCGTCGACCTCCTGGCTGGCCTCTGGGGTGCTCAGCAGAGGCTGTGCCTCGGACTGCTGTTGCTCCTCCGCAGGAGCGGTCAGGCTCTGCGGCATCTCAACCATCGCAGGCGGCGTCACGGCCGGGGCGCTCACCTCACCGTCCACGAGGCCCTGGTCCACGGGGAAGGGCTGAACAAGGAGGGTCTCCCCCGTCGGCGCGGCGACCGGTTCGGTCTCGGCCGGCGCGACCGGCTGCCCGAGGGCATCGGGGGCCTCAGGGGTCTCAGCGGCCTCGGCCGGCGTGTGTGCGGTCACCGCTGCGTGCCGGGCCTGGTGAGCCGCGGTCGGATCCACCGCCTCGGGGGCGGGGGCCGGTGCGGGGTTCTCGGAGTCCTCGGCCTCGGTGGAGCCGGACTCCTCGACCTGCGGGTCCTGCGCCTGGGCGGGGGCGTCCTCAGGGGACTGGGAAGCGGCGGGCTGCTCGACGTCGGCACCGGACTGGGCCGGGGCCGGCTCGGTCTCCTGCTGCGCGGGTGCAGCGAAGACGGAGGGGGCGTCGGCGGGCTCGCCGAGCGCGTCGCCCTCCGGCACCTCCGGCACCTCCGGCGCCTCGGTGTTCTCGGGAGCCGAAGACTCCTCGGGAACCTGGGGCTCCTCAACCGGCTCGGGCGTCGTCGGGTCCTCGTCAGCGGCCTCGGCCGGGGACGGCTCCGCGACAGCCTCGGGCAGCGGGTCCTGGTTGAGGAACTGGCGCCGCTCCACGCCCACGCGGGTGAGCTGGCCGGCAAGGATCTCGGGGCGGCCGAGGTAGTCCCAAACCTCCCCTGGGCCCGAGCGCAGACTCAGGGAGGGAGCGTCGAGGATGGCGACCCCGCCGTCGGGCAGGAAGCACAGGAACAGCCCGGTCATCTCGCCGGTGGTGGCGTCCCACAGGCGCACGGTGCCGTCCTCGGAGCCGGTGAGAATCCGGGTGCCGTCGGGGCTCCACTGCGCGTCGGTGACGCCGAAACGGTGGCCGGCCAGGGACAGGACGACCTTGCCGGAGACCTCGTCCCACACGCGCACGACGCCGTCGTCGAAGCCGGCCAGCACCTTGGTGCCGTCGGGGCTCCAGGCGTAGGAGCGGACCATGGCGGCGGCGTCGCGCAGCGTCACGAGCTCGCCGGAGGTGATGACGTCCCAGACGTGGGCGGCGCCGTCGGCGCTGCCGGTGACGACACGCGGGCCCCCTTGAGTCCACACGACGTCGCGCACCCAGTTGCCGGTGTAGGTGTGGATGACCTCGCCGGTGGCGGCGTCCCAGATGCGGGCTGTCCCATCCTGGGAGCCGGTCAGGGCGCGCTGGCCGTTGGGGCTCCAGGCGACCGAGGTAATCATGTCGCTGTGGCCCTCGAGGGTCAGGAGGCGCTCGCCGCGGGCGGCGTCCCAGATCGCGGCGCGGTCGTCCCCCAGTCCGGTGAGGATGCGCTCGCTGTCCGGGCTCCAGGCGATGTCGTTGACGTCGTCCTCCCCCGCGGTCAGGGCCTGGACGACGTCGCCGGTGGAGGCATCCAGGATGAGGACGCGGGGCGAGAGGTAGGAGGAGGTGGCCAGGCGGGTGCCGTCCGGGCTCCAGACGACCTCGCTCAGCTCACGGGCACCGTTGTCGACGGTCAGGCGCGGCTGACCAGTGGCGGCATCCCAGACGCGGTTGCCGCCGATCTTGGCGCCGATGCTGAGCCTGGTGCCGTCGGGGCTCCAGGAGACTGTCTCCACGGAGTTACCGGCCCCCAGGACGAGCTGGGTCTGGCCGGTGGCGGCGTCCCAGACGCGCACGGTGTCATCGTGCGAGCCGGTGGCCACGCGGCTCGAGTCCGGGCTCCAGGCCAGGGCGCAGGCCCACTGGTTGTGGCCGCGCAGGCTGAGCAGCTCCTCGCCGGTGGCGGCGTCCCAGATGTGGGCGGTGGTGCCGGAGATGTCGTCGGTGATGATGCGGCTGCCGTCGGGGCTCCAGGAGACGACGCTGACCCAGCGGCGCTCGCGGCCGTGGAGGCTGAGGACCTCCTCGCCGGTGGCGGCGTCCCAGACCCGAGGCTCGGCCGAGTCGAAGGCGGTGATGATGCGACGCGAGTCCGGGCTCCATGACAGGCCGGTCATCGGCTCGATCGGTCCGACGTGGGTCGGCCTGCCGTCGGGGCCCATGGTGGCGCCGCGCCCCACGAAGGCCATGGGGCCCACGCGCAGCAGCTCGGTGCCGGTGGTGACGTCCCAGACGCGGGCGGTGCCGTCGTCGGAGGCGGTGGCCACGCGGGTCCCGTCCGGGCTCCACGACACCGCAGTGAGGTGCTCGGTGTGCCCCGACAGGGTGCGCACCACCTGACCGCTGGAGGCGTCCCAGATGCGGGCCGAGGCGTCGTCGAAGCTGGTGAGGATGCGGGTGGAGTCGGGGCTCCAGGCCACCGCCCCGCCCACGCCGGAGCCGCCGACCCCCAGGGTCAGCAGGTCGGCGCCGGTGGTCGCGTCCCAGACGCGCACGCTGTGGTCCTCCGCCGCAGTGAGCAGCCGCGTGCCATCGGGGCTCCAGGCCACCGCGCTGATGGACAGGCTGGGGCCGGCCAGCGCGAACAGCTCGGTACCGCGGTTCGCGTCCCAGACGCGGGCCGTGCCGTCGTGCGACCCGGACAGGAGCCGCGTGCCGTCCGGGCTCCAGGCCACACCCCACAGCGCGTCGAAGTGGCCGGCATACAGTGACACCTCACGAGGGTCAATCGTCGTCGAGGTCTCTGAAGGCACAGTCATGGTTGAAGTCTAGAGATCTCTGCGAGGTATCTGCGGCATCTTGAGCCGATTGCGAGCAGTTACCTGAGTGATATCTGGCAAATCCGGGGCTGAGAGGGCGCCACGCCGGGTGCGCGACACGCTGAGAGGCCGCCTTCCGCACCACCGCGCCCCGTTCGGGCGGGCACGAGAGGGCGTTGCACTACCTGCCTCGGCCGACTCGCCCGCCGCTTCGATATCTTCCTGAGACTCCCGGGGAATTAGCGGGAATTGTCGCCGGGGCGGCTTCGATGTCAATTCAGGCGCCGCGCGAGCCCAACACCGCCGCCTCACCGCAGCGTCGTCATCTCTCCACCGCGCCCAGGCCTCCGGGCCCTCTCCTCCTCTCCGCCGAGCCCTGTCACCTCCCTGGCGAACAGCCGCCTTCCCTCCGCCACATCTCTCAGACCGTCGCCCCTCTCTTCACCATCTCCGGGCCTACCACCGACACTGACGGGGACATTCCACGCGGTCGGGTGCGCGTCCTTCCGGGCGGGGGCATCCTGCGCGTCCGGGGACAGGATTCCCGTCCCCGACGGCGTCGAATGTCCCCCGCCGTACAAGAATGTCCCCGACGGCGGGCTCACGCAGCAGAGGTGAGGCACGCAGGCGACGCTCAGTCGCCGGCGCCGTGGAAGACGGCCTCGAGGTTGTTGCCGTCGGGGTCGAGGACGAAGGCCCCGTAGTAGCCGGGGTGGTAGTGCGGGCGCTCGCCGGGACCGCCGTTGTCGGTGCCTCCCGCCGCCAGGGCCGCCTCATGGAAGGCATCCACCTGCGCCGTCGACGACGCCGCCACGGCGATGTGGCACGGAGTCGGGTTCTCCGCCGGGGCCAGCCACAGGTCCGCGTGGACCGGGGCGTCCTCCGGCGCGCCGGGCGTCGGCCCACCCAGTCCGGTGACGGGCCCGAACTCCATGACGACGCGGTAGCCCAGCGGCGCGAGGGCCGCCTCATAGAAGGCCTTCGAGGCCGCCGGATCACTGACACTCACAGAGGCATGATCGATCATGCCTCCAGGCTACCCACTGGTTGATACACGACGGGCGCATTGACAGGCTCCAGCCATGACATCTTCCGCAGCCCCCTCCTCACGCCCCACACGATCAGCCGACATCGAGTCCATCACCACCATCATCGCTTGGGGCGCCCAGGTGGTGAGCGTCATCGTGTCCAACCACGTCCTCGACGCCTCCACGCTCGTGCCGCCGAGTTTCACGGACAGCTCGTCACCCGACGCTGGTCTCAACCTCGTGAGTCTCGTGCGGACGATGAACAGCGTCATCCTGATTCTGGCCGTTATCGGCTTCATCACCGCGTTCTATGTCGCCGCGGCCGACAACAAGATGGGCGGGGCAGTCCTCAGCGTGGCACTGGCCGGCATCTCCCTGTCCGTCTCACTGACCATCGGTTGCCTCGTCACGGCAGAGGCGCCCAGCCCGAGCGCCTGGATCTACCTCGTGAACGTCCTGCCGGCCGTGGTGCTGCTTGTTTCCGCAGCGATAATCCACCGTCACACGTCGATACCTGAGGTGGCGCAGTAAGGAGGCACGTCGCCGGCGCGACGGGACGGACCGACGGGGACATTCCACACGGCCGGGTGCGTGTCGCCCCAGCCGGGGCCATCCTGCGCGGCCGGGGGCAGGATTCCCGTCCCCGACGGCGTCGAAGGTCCCCGGCTGCACAAGAATGTCCCCGTCGGCGAATGCGACTCAGAACAGCTCCGGCAGGACACCCTCGACGTCGGCCCCGAGCTCGGCCAGGTCCAGGACGAGGGGGCGCCCGGCGCCGCCGTCGGAGAGCAGGTCACTGCCGGCCACGACGAGCAGGTCGCCACCGGTGGTGCCCAGGCGCGCCACGGCGACGTCCTCGGCCTCGGCGGCCGCGGTGACGGCGGGCACGAGCTCCTCGCGCACGGCGACGATCGCGCGGGCCCCGGACTCGGAGAACAGGGCGGTGAAGTCGTCCACGCCCTCCTCCTGGATGGCGGTCAGGTCCACGCTGGCGCCGACGCCGCAGCGCAGGCAGGAGTCCACGAGGGTCTGGATGAGGCCGCCGGTCGAGCAGTCGTGGGCGGCGCGCACCAGCGGCTCGCCGCCGGGGCCCTCCGCCCCGCTCAGGGCCAGCAGCACCCGACCGAGCGCCATCTCCGCCTCGAGGTCGACGCGCGGGGGCAGCCCGCCGAGGTGGTCGTGGACCACACGGGACCAGGCCGAGCCGTCGAGCTCGTCGGCGGTGGCACCCAGGGCCATGATGGCCAGGCCCTCCTCGTGCCAGCCCGAGGGGTTGGCACGGCGCACGTCGTCCATGACGCCCAGGACGCCGACGACGGGCGTGGGGTTGATCGAAGAGTCGATCTGCCCCTTGACCTTGCCGTGGGAGTTGTAGAGAGAGACGTTACCGCCGGTGACCGGCACGCCCATGACAGTGCAGGCGTCGGCCAGGCCGGTGATGGCCTCGACGAGCTGCCACATGGCGTCGGGGTCCTCCGGCGAGCCGAAGTTGAGGCAGTCGGTGACGGCCAGGGGCCGGGCGCCCACGGTGCACACGTTGCGGTAGGACTCGGCCAGGGCCTGGGCGGCGCCGGTGGCGGGGTCGAGCTTGGTGAAGCGGCCGTTGGCGTCGGTGGAGATGGCCACGCCGCGGCCAGTGGCCTCATCGACGCGGATGACGCCGGCGTCGTCGGGCTGGCACAGGGCGGTGTCGCCACGCACGAAGCGGTCGTACTGGTCGGTCACCCAGGCAGTGGAGGCCTGGTTGGGACTGGTGACGACGGCGCGCACCTGCTCGGCGAGCTCGGTGGCGGACTCGGGGCGGGCCAGGCGCTCGGTGGTGTCGGCGTTGAGCGCGTCCTGCCAGGCGGGGCGGGCGTAGGGGCGCTCGTAGGTGGGGCCCTCGTGGGCCACGGTGCGCGGGTCGACGTCGACGATCCGCTCCCCGAAGTGGTCGATGGTCAGCCGGCCCGAGCCGTTGACCTCCCCGATGACGGCGGCCTCGACGTCCCACTTGTCGATGACGGCCATGAACTCCTCGAGCTTGTCGGGCGCGACGACGGCCATCATGCGCTCCTGGGACTCGCTCATGAGGATCTCCCCGGCGGTCAGGGTGGGGTCGCGCAGCAGCACCTTCTCCAGGTCCACGTGCATGCCGCCGTCGCCGTTGGAGGCCAGCTCGGAGGTGGCGCAGGAGATGCCGGCGGCGCCCAGGTCCTGGATGCCGAGCACGAGCCCGGCGCCGAACAGGTCCAGGCAGCACTCGATGAGGACCTTCTCCATGAAGGGGTCGCCCACCTGGACGCTGGGGCGCTTGGCGGGCATGCCGTCCTCGAAGGACTCCGAGGCCAGGATGGAGGCCCCGCCGATGCCGTCCCCGCCGGTGCGGGCACCGAAGAGCACCACCTTGTTGCCGGCGCCGGTGGCGTTGGCCAGGTGGATGTCCTCGTGGCGCAGCACGCCCACGCACAGGGCGTTGACCAGCGGGTTCTCCTGGTAGGAGGAGTCGAACTCGGTCTCGCCGCCGATGTTGGGCAGGCCCAGGGAGTTGCCGTAGGTGCCCACGCCGGCCACGACGCCGTGGACGACGCGCGCGGTGTCGGGGTGGTCGACGGCGCCGAAGCGCAGCTGGTCCATGACGGCCACGGGCCGCGCGCCCATGGAGATGATGTCGCGCACGATGCCGCCCACGCCAGTGGCGGCACCCTGGTAGGGCTCGACATAGCTGGGGTGGTTGTGGGACTCGACCTTGTAGGTCACGGCCCAGCCGTCACCGATATCGACGACGCCGGCGTTCTCCCCCATCCCGACCAGGAGGTGCTCGCGCATCTCGGGGGTGGTCTTGGCGCCGAACTGGCGCAGGTGGATCTTGGAGGACTTGTAGGAGCAGTGCTCGGACCACATGACCGAGTACATGGCCAGCTCGGCGTTGGTGGGGCGGCGCCCCAGCAGCTCGCGGATGGACTCGTACTCGTCGGCCTTGAGGCCCAGCTCCTTCCAGGGCATCTCCCTGTCGGGCGTCGCGGTGGCGTCGGCGACGGTGTCGGGGTGGGCGGCGGGGATCATGGGCTCGGACGCCATGGGGGCTCCTGGTTGACGAGGGAGTGCGGCCGAGCCAAGCCTACCCACGCCCCACGGCACCTCACACCACCACCCACGCGGGACCGCGCCCCGCGCACCCTGAGCACCCCACGCGAGCCCGATCGGCGCTCTGCGGAATCCAGCCAGAAGAATGCCGAAACAGCAACAAGACGCCACGCCCAAGCCCAAAGTGCTGCGCCTCACAAGAATTCGGGGGAAGATCATGGCATGAGAGACATCGACGTCGCCCCGCTGCCCCTGTCGCACTTGGAGAGCCACCTGGACGAGGTGGCCATCAAACGACTGCACACCAGCCTGACCGGGGCCGAGGCCCTGCTGGAGGGGCGCACCGTGTGGACGGTCACGCCGTCGGCAGCCGCCGGCTCGGGGCCGGCGGAAACAGTCGCCCCCCTCGTGGGCTACTCCCTGGGCGCCGGCCTTCACGTGCGCTGGCTGACCCTGGACGCCCCCGAGGAGTTCACCCGGATCGCGGCCCGCCTGCACGCCGGCATCCACGGGGACCACGGCGACGGCGGCAAGCTCGGGGACAAGCAGCGCGACATCTACGAGCACGTCCTGGCCTCCAACGCGGAGAACATCGTCGAGGAGGTCCGCCCCGACGACGTCGTCATCCTGCACGACCCGCCTACGGCGGGCCTGGCCAAGGCCCTCAAGGCGGCGGGCGCCACGGTCATCTGGCGCTGCCACGCCGGGGCCGAGGGCGCAGGCGAGGCCGCCGACTACGCCTGGGCCTTCCTGGACCGCTACCTGGAGGACGTGGACCTCGTCATCGTCTCCCGCCCCGAGTACCGCCCGCCCTACATCGAGGCCGAGCGCTGCGCGGTCCTGGCCCCCTCCATCGACGCCGACTCCCCCAAGAACCGGGTCCTGGATCTGGACGAGGCCTGGTCGGTGGCGCGCCTGTCCGGGATCTTCGCCGGCGAGCCGCCCTTCGAGGCGGTGCCCTTCATGCGTCACGACGGGCGCGCCGACGCCTTCCGCGGCCTGGCCGACGACCCGGTCCTGGCCGGTGGTCCGGTGCCGCTGGGTGCCCGGGTCGTCACCCAGGTCAACCGCTGGGACCGCCTCAAGGGCGGCCTGGAGCTGGTGGAGGCCTTCGCCGAGAACATCGCCGTGCTGCCGGAGGACGCTCACCTGCTGCTGGTCGGCCCGAGCCCGGACGGGCCCGAGTCGCAGGCCACCCTCGCCCAGATCGTGGAGCGCTGCTCGGTGCTGCCGGAATCGGTCGCCTCGCGGATCCACGTGGCCGCGGTGAGCATGGAGGACCGGGAGGTCAACGCCACCGTCGTCAACGCCGTCCAGCGAGTCAGCTCGGTGGTCACCCAGCGCTCCCTCATCGAGGCCTTCGGTCTGACCGTGGCCGAGGCGATGTGGAAGAAGGCCCCGGTGGTCGCCTCCGCGGTGGGCGGCATCCGCGACCAGATCGACGACGGCGTCGACGGCGTCCTGGTCGACCCTGCCGACGGCGCCGCCTGGGCCGAGGCCGTGCGCGACCTGCTGCTCTTCCCCGAGCGGGCCCAGGAGATGGGGCTGGCCGCCCACGAGTCCGTGCGCCGGGAGTTCCTGTCCAACCGGCACCTGCAGGACCTCCTGCAGATCGTGGCCGACCTGGTGGGCTGACGAGCCGACGACAAAGACCCCCAACCGGGGCGTCAGTGTCCATGGCGCTGACATTAACTCCGCACAGATGCCACGTGCCGCGGAACAACCGCAGAATTTCAACGATCTCCACTGGTCACTTCGACGGCGAGCTCGTTAATGTCAGCGCTGTGGACACCAAGCCGCGAGCCTGAGCGACTCCGCGGGGCGCGGGCGAGACAGTCAGACGCCCTCACCCCGGCACTGGCAGCGACTTCCCCTGCCTAAACCCTTCCAGCTCCCGCACAGAGCCCGAAAGTCATGCTTCGACGCCACCTCCGACATACAAGCACCCATGAGTACAAACATTCATTTGTGTTAGTGTGGGGACGTCACCCGAGGAGGAGCGCGTGGGAGTACCAGAGGCGATCGACGTCGATATGACACTGCGGGCGTTGGCTGACGGGAACCGTCGGGCGATCCTGCGCGTCATCCGTTCAGAACCGCAGCCCGTCGGCGCCGTCGCACAGGCAGTTGGACTGTCACAGCAGACTGCCTCGCACCACCTCCGGACTCTTCAGAAGGCGGGACTGGCGACCGTCACCACCGATCACACGCGCCGCCTGTACGCACTCAACACGGACGGGCTCGCGGCGGTGCGCTCCTACCTCGACGACTTCTGGCCCGAGAGGCTGGCGGCCCTCAAGTCCGCCGTCGAGCAGCGAGAGGAGAAACAGCATGGCTGAGTTTCAGGACTCCATCGAGATCGAGGCACCCCCGCAGGCGGTCTTCAAGTACCTCACCACGAACGAGGGCATGACGGCGTGGATGGGGCAGTACGCCGATCTCGATCCGACGCCGGGTGGACAGTTCGCGGTCGACATTGCCGGCTACCCCGTGCGGGGTGAGTACCTCGTGGTTGAGCCCTTCCAGCGTGTGGTGGTCTCGTGGGGATTCGCCGGCAGCGACGAGCTGCCCACCGGCGCTTCCAAGGTCGAGTTCATCCTGACGCCGATCACTGCCGGCACGCGCGTGGACCTGCGCCACCTCGACCTGCCGGAGCCCGCGGTTCCCGGGCACGCGCACGGCTGGGCCCACTTCATGCCCCGCCTCAAGGTCGCCGGTGCGGGAGGGGACGCCGGCCCGGACCACTGGCAGCCCTTGACCGACTGACCGCCAACGGGAGACGAAGCGATGGCATCCATGACACCCGAGCAGCACCACCTCGTTGAGCGCGTCCGCGCGCTGGTCGATGACGAACCGGATGTGCGCGAGGTCTCCATGTTCGGAGGCCGAGCGATCATGGTCAACGACAAGATGATCGTCAGCGCCGGAAGGAGCGGAGACCTGCTGGTGCGCGTCGCCGCGGACCGCCACGAAACGCTCCTGGGCGAACCGGGCGCCGAGCAGGCCCACATGGGCGCCGGGCGAGAGATGGGAGCCGGATGGATCACCGTCGCACCCGAGGCCATCGCCGACGACGGCCGCCTCACCTTCTGGGTTGACGTCGCGATGCACCACAACCGTGCCGTCACTGGCGGGCAATCGGGAAGCGACGAATCATGAGCACCTTCCAAGGACTCTCGACAGCCCTTTTCAAGTTCTTCGCCGACCTAGCGCAGGACAACTCGAAGGACTTCTGGAACGCCAACAAGCAGCGTTGGCAGCGGGACGTGAAAGCCCCTATGAGTGCGTTGGTTGACGAGCTTTCCGGAGAGTTCGGTCCTTTGCGCATGTTCCGCCCCAACCGCGACCTGCGTTTCGCCCGCGACAAGGCCCCTTACAAGCTCTGGACAGGCGCTACCAGCACCCCTCAGGCCACTGGCGGAATCGGCTACTACCTCAGTGTGTCGACCACCGGTATCACCACCGGCTACGGAGCCATTCGGATGACCGCCGACCAACTTCGCCGCTTCAGGGGCGCCATCGATGCCGACATCAGCGGAATCCGCTTCGAGGAGCTCACCCAAGAGCTCGCCGCACAGGGGCTGCCCGTCTCACCCGGCGCCGACCAGCCATTGAAAAACGCACCGCGAGGCTGGTCGACCGACCACCCCCGCATCAACTTCCTCAGATGGAAAGGGGCCGCAGTCGTTCAGGACTGGCCCACCGACACTTGGATGCACACTCCCCAGGTGCACGAGAGGATTCGAGACACCTGGGCCGCCGTCGAGCCTCTCAGGGCATGGCTCGACGAGCACGTCACACAGCGACACCATGAACCACCTCATTGAGGAGCAGCACATGAGCACTGACAACAAGACCACATCCGACCATGCCTTACGTGTCGCCACCGCCTATCACGAGGCATGGACCAGCGGCGACCTCGACAAGGCGATGAGCTTCATGACCGACGACGTCGTCGTGCATGCACCAGGGAAAGAGATCAACGGCAAGGAGGAGTACCGGGCGTACCTCGGCGGGTTCATGGAGGTCATGGAAGGGTGCACGCCGCACGCCGCCTTCGGTGACGACAGCACTGCTGTGCTCTACTACTTCCCCCACACCCCCTCAACCCACTCCGCCCCAGTTGGAGAGTGCTTTCTCGTTGAGTCAGGGTTGATCAAGGAGAGCCATGTCGTTTTCGATCGACTGTCTTACGCCCCACCCACCGAGTCCCAGTAAACGTCTCATACACAGCAGGCGATTCGCACTCAGCGAGCGGGACTCACGCTTGCCGCACGCGCCTGCTCCTCGGGGCCGCCGACAGCCGCGCACTGGAGGGGCTGGCCCAGGGGACTTCATCACACCGCAGGCCGAGTTATCCACAGGTCGTATCCACAGGCTTGTGCATGGCTGTGGGGGTTTGTGGGATGTCGCCATTCCACCTGTGCACAACGCCCCCTCAACACCAGCGCCCCGGGAGAGCGCCCCCTGCGGCAGCACCCCACACAGGCCGCCACGCACCTTGACACGACATCCCTGGACACCGAGTTTTGGCTGAAAATCCGGGATAATCATCCAATCAGTCGCGCTCGCACTCCCGAGAATCCCGAGGCAGACCCTCGACGGCCGCGACAGCACATTCCTCATCGCCATGCAACTTGAGCACGGTCACGACCAGGTCCGCCGAGCAAGGGGCGGCCCGGTTCTCTCCACAGTTCTACACAGGCGCGAGGCGGATCTGTGGATAACGCGGCAGGGAATGATTCGGCACCCAACCCTGAGAGCTGTCAGGAGTGGGTGCCGGATACGGGGTCGTCAGACGGCCAGCAGCGAGTCGATGGCGGAGCGGAAGACTCCCAGGCCGTCGGTCCCGGTGCGCGGGCCGGCCTGCGAGCCGGGACCGAAACCGGGCTCCACGGCGTGCTCGGGGTGGGGCATGAGTCCGACGACGTTGCCGCGCTCGTTGCGCACGCCGGCGATGTCGCGGGCCGAGCCGTTGGGGTTGCCCACGTAGCGGAAGACGACGAGTCCCTCCCCCTCGAGGCGGTCGAGCTCCTCGGGGGAGGCGATGAAGTTGCCCTCGCCGTTCTTCATGGGAACGACGATCTCCTCCCCCTCCGCGTACCGGTTGGTCCAGGCGGTCTGGGTGTTCTCCACGCGCAGGCGCTGCTCGACGCAGATGAAGCGCTGGTTCGCGTTGCGCAGGAGGGCGCCGGGCAGGAGGTGGGCCTCGGCGAGGATCTGGAAGCCGTTGCAGATGCCGAGCACCGGCATGCCGCGCTCGGCGGCGGCCACGACCTCCTCCATGACGGGGGCGAAGCGGGCGATGGCGCCGCAGCGCAGGTAGTCGCCGTAGGAGAAGCCTCCGGGCACGACGACGGCATCGACCCCGCGCAGGTCGGCGTCCTTGTGCCACAGGCTCACTGCCTCGGCCCCGGCCAGGCGCACGGCGCGGGCGGCGTCGACGTCGTCGAGCGTCCCGGGGAAGGTGATGACGCCGATACGGGCGGCGGGGGAGCTGCTGAGCGACTCACTCACGGCTCAGGCCTCCTCGTCGGCGGCGACGGAGACGACGTCCTCAATGATCGGGTTGGACAGGAGGGTGTCGGCGGCCTCGCGGGCGGCGGCCAGGTGCTCCTCGGTGACGGGGCCGTCCACGGTCAGCTCGAAGCGACGGCCCTGCCGCACCCCGGTGAACTGCTCGAAGCCGAGGCGGGGAAGGCTTCCGACGACCGCCTTGCCCTGGGGGTCAAGAATCTCGGGCTTGGGCATGACCTCGACGACGATGCGTCCCATGGGTGCTCCTCGGATCAGGCGGGATGAGTGCGCAGCCCAAGACTACCTGTATGCAGCCCGGGACACTGCCTGCCGTCTCGACGTGGCTCAGACCTGGCCGAGCCACTCGCCGGCCAGCCGAATCGCCACGACTCCGCCCAGGGCGAGGGCGGCCGTGGCGATGAGCCAGCTGGAGCCCAGGATGAGGGCGACGACGGCGCAGACCACGGCGCTGGCGAGCATGAACCCGCCCACGGCGCCGGCAACACCGGCGGGGGCGTGGAGGGACTGGTCGACGGTGGAGGTGCCCATGACCGGCGTGGGGCCGGAGTCCACAGTGGGGGCCGTCTCGTCGCCGCGCTCGGAGGTGCCCGGAAGGAGCGGTCCGCGAGCGCGGGCCACCAGCCGGGCGGGGTCGTGGACCTTGACGGACCCGGTGGTCAGGCCGGCGGCGGCATCGAGCACACCGGGCTTCCAGCGCTCGGCCTCACGGCGCACAGGCGTGCCTCCGGCCCATGCCAGGTACCCGGCAGCGGCCACCAGCCCGGCACCGCCGAGGACCGCGACGAGCCACGGCGGGATCCACGGGTGTCCGGCCTCGGCGTTGCGGGCCAGGTTCATGGCCGAGGCGGTGGCCAGGACCAGGCCGAGCAGAGCGAAGGCCACGCCGGCCAGGCGCTGGCGGCGCACGGCCGCCGGCCACGGGGAGCGGGTTCGGGCAGCGGCGCTCTTGGCGCTTCCGCGCCCCACGCCCCAGTCGGTGCCCGAGGAGGGGCGGCGGGGACCGCGTCCCTTGGCGGGGCCACGCCCCACCCCCCAGTCAGTGCCTCCCTGGGCTTTGATCTCCTCGGCATCCAGGGCGTTGGTGGCCGCCTCCCAGGCGCTGGACTCGGCCAGGATGCCGGCGTCCTCCTCGGCCTCGGGCTGAGCCGCCGGGCTCGTGGGCGCGGCGGGGGCGGTAGTGGCGTTGGTGGCGACACTGGGGCGCGTCTGGTAGCCGCGGCCGCGGGCGGAGGGGGCTGCGGCACTGGGGGCCGAGGCGGCCGGTGCCGCTGGTGCAGGTGCCGGTGCGGCCGGTGCCACGGTCGCCGACGGCGCAGCCGCCACAGAGGCCGCGGATGCCGTGGACGCACCGCTGGGCACGGCCTCGGGCTTGCCCTGGGAGATGGTGAAGACGCGGGTGGTGGTGGCTCCCGTCTGGGGTGCACTGCCGGGCCCGTCGACGGCGGTGGGTCGCACGACGGGTCGCGGTGAGCGGCCGTCGGCGCCGGTGACGGCCGCAGTCCGCTGCTGAGGGGCAGGGGAGCCGGGGGCGCTGGCGGCACTGCCGGCGCTGGCAGGGAGCGGGTCCGGGGCGGCCGTCGGGGCGGTCTCGCCATGGTCCCCGGGGGTGTTGGAGGGCCCGCCGACGACGTGCGGGGTGGCGGGCGAGCCGGCGGACAGGGCAGAGCCGGCCCAGCCGGTGGGCTCGTCGGGCACGTCGGCCAGGTCGATGGCGATGGCGGCGTCGACGGCGTCAGCGGTTCCTGAGGCGATGGCCTGGGCCGCGGCTGAGCGCAGGTCCTCCTCCGTCATGACTGCCGCGCCGCCCGCATCGTGGGCACCGGCGGAGCCGTCGGCCGAGCCGGCGGCGGAGGCCGCGGAGACTCCCGAGGCGGACGAAGAGGCCGAGGCGGACGAGCCGGTGGGGGCCGGGTTGTTGCCGGAGCGGACGACCTCAAGCAGCCCGTTGCCGCCGGGCCGGGCGGAGGCGCTCTTCGGTCGTGGGGTCCGCTTGGGCATGATGCCCCAGTTGACGGGCCCCTGCTCGTTGTCGGGACGTCGGTCGCGGGGGGTCATGAGATCACCTGTCCCAGGATGGAGGCGAGCCCCAGGGCCACAAGCACGAAGCCGGTGGCGCCGAGCAGGAGCTGGCCGACACGGATGAGGGTCTCGCCGGTGGAGGTCCCGGCCAGGCGCTCGTCGGCCGCACGCCCGAACGACGTCGCGGCCAGTGCGGTGGTGACGGGGCCGGAGACCACGTCGAGGGTGGTCAGCTCACGCCGACCTGTCGACTCAGGCACGAGCACTTTGGTTCCCGGCACGGTGAGCGTTGCCAGATCGGTGCCGGGCAGGGTTGCACCGTCGGTTCCCGAGCCCCGCTGGGAGGATTGGGAGCCCTTGGCACCCTTGCCGCGGGCGCCCTTGGCACTGCCTCCCTTCTTGGAGGACTCGCCGCCCTGCCGGGCCCGGGCCGCGCGGACCCGGTTGCGCTCCAGACGCAGGCGGGGGGCATTGACCACCAGGGAGCGGGCGGAGAGCCTCAAGGAGGCGAGCATGCCCAGCCCCACGAGGACCAGGGCGATACCACCCAGGACGCGGGAGGTCTCGGTGGCCCCGAGGGCGGAGGTGATGGCGGCCGACAGCGCCAGCACGATCGTCAGGACGATGAGGCCGACCAGGACGTAGAAGCCCGGCCCCGGTTTGAAGGCGCGGGTGGCGCTCCCGGTATCGGGGAGGTCCGAGGTGGATGAGGTCGTGGTCATGACAGCTCCAGGGGGTAGCCGGTCAGCCGCTCGTAGGCCTCGAGGTAGCGGGCGCGGGTCCGTTCGACGACGTCGTCGGGCAGGGCCGGAGGCTCCTGGTCGCCGTCCCGGTCCCAGCCGGAGGCCGGGGAGGTGAGCCAGTCGCGCACGTACTGCTTGTCGAAGGAGGGGGTGACCCGGCCGGGCTCCCAGGCGTCGGCGGGCCAGAAGCGGGAGGAGTCGGGGGTGAGGACCTCGTCGCCCAGGACCAGGTCGCCGTCGGCGTCGGTGCCGAGCTCGAACTTGGTGTCGGCCAGGATGATGCCGCGGTCCCGGGCGATCTGGGCGGCCCGGGAGTAGAGGGACAGAGTGGTCTCGCGCAGGGCGGTAGCGGCGCCGTCCCCCACCATCTGGACGACGCGCTCGAAGGTGACGTTCTCGTCGTGCTCCCCGAGCTCGGCCTTGGCGGCGGGGGTGAAGATCGGCTCGGGCAGGCGGGAGGCCTCGGTCAGGCCCTCGGGCAGGGCGACGCCGCACACGGAGCGGCTCTGCCGGTACTCGACCAGGCCGGAGCCGGTGAGGTAGCCGCGGGCCACGCACTCGACCGGGTACATCTCCAGCCGCCGGCAGATCATGGCGCGTCCGGCGACCTGGGCGGGAACGTCGAGGGAGACGAGGTGGTTCGGGACGACGTCGGCGAGCTGCTCGAACCACCAGGCGCTCAGGGCCGTGAGGACCTTGCCCTTGTCCGGGATCGGGGTCGCCAGGATGTGGTCGTAGGCGCTGATGCGGTCCGAGGCGACCACGAGGAGCACGTCCTGCCCACCCCACGGGCCATCGGAGGTGGGGGCGTAGACGTCCCGGACCTTGCCGCTGGAGCGGTGCTCCCACCCGGGGACGGTGGGGGGCAGGGAGCCGGCTGCTGAGGCACTGGGACCGACTGAGGCGGAACTCGCGGACTGAGTCATGCCCCCATCCTGCCATCGGCGGGCACCCTGTGTCCGGTTCCGGTCCGCGGCGTCCCCCGCAGGGTTCACCCTTGGAGGATCATCCAAATACCGCGCCATTGCAAGCATTCATCCGAGTCGGGTCGTCGGCGGGAGCCGGGGGGCGACCGGAGTAAATCCCACCGACGGGATGGGAGCGGCTCTCACCTCCCACCAGTTCCAGCCGGCCGGACAAGGGGCTGACGTGGGCCAACACCGGCGCCGGAACCCGCACCTCCCATCCGACGAGGGAGCGCAGGCCTCCCTCAGGAAAGAGCGACGCAGTGTGCGTTTGGTCTCGGAAGAAGTGCGTGCGTCACGCGCACCGCCTCCCGTGGTCGGGTCCGACGGCGTGGTCTTCCTGGGTTCAGCGCACGGCGAGCCGCGCGCCATGGTCGCGACGGCGAGGAGCTCTACTCGGCCCCGTCGGCGCTGGCAGCGCTGCCGACACTGCTAACGCTGCTAACTCTGCCTTCACTGGCCGCCTGGGCGATGTCGGTGCGGTACTGGGCGTCCTCAAGGTTGATGCGCTCGACGGCCTCGTAGGCGCGTTCCCGCGCCGTCTCGAGGGTTGCTCCCAGGGCGACGACGGACAGGACCCGCCCACCGACGGCGACCAGCTCCCCGCGCTCGGTGGTGCCGGTGCCGGCGTGCAGCACGTGGACGTCGTCGAGCTCCTCGGCGGTCTCGATCCCGGTGATGGTGCCGCCGGTGGTGACGGTCCCGGGGTAGCCGGGTGCGGCGATGACGACGTCGACGGCGCTCTGCTCGGACCAGGTGGGCTCGGGGGCCTCGGCGAGGCGGCCGGTGGCGGCGGCGTGGAGGAGCTCGGGCAGGGAGGAGGTCAGGCGGGCCAGGACGGCCTGGGTCTCGGGGTCGCCGAAGCGCACGTTGAACTCGACGACGCGCAGGCCGCGACTGGTGAGGGCCAGGCCGCAGTAGAGCAGGCCGATGAAGCTGGTGCCGCGGCGGGCCATCTCGTCGACGACGGGCTGGGCGACCTCGCGCACCACCTGCTCGGTGAGGTCCGCCGGGGCCCAGGACAGGGGCGAGTAGGCGCCCATGCCGCCGGTGTTGGGGCCGGCGTCGTCGTTGAGGAGGCGCTTGAAGTCCTGGGCGGGGGCCAGGGGGCGGACGGTGGCGCCGTCGCACACGCAGAACACGGAGGCCTCGGGGCCGTCGAGGTAGTCCTCGACGACGACGCGACCGCTGCCGCGAGTCAGGCAGGCGTGGCCGTGGGCCAGGGCGACGGGGCGCTCGTCGGTGACGACGACGCCCTTGCCGGCGGCCAGGCCGTCCTCCTTGACGACGTAGGGGGCCCCGAAGCGGTCCAGGGCTGCGGACAGCTCGGCCTCGGTGGTGCACACGGCGGCCTCGGCGGTGGGGACGCCCGCGGCGGTCATGATCTCCTTGGCGAAGGCCTTCGAGCCCTCCAGGCGGGCGGCCTCCGCGCCGGGGCCGAAGCAGGGGATCCCGGCGTCGCGCACGGCGTCGGCGACACCAGCGACCAGGGGCGCCTCGGGGCCGACGACGACGAGGTCCGCCTTCATCTGCGTGGCCAGGGCCACGACCTCCTCGGGGACGCTGGGGTCGATGTTGAGGTTCGTGGCAATGGCTGAGGTGCCGGGGTTTCCCGGAGCGACGATGAGCTCGGAGGTCTGCGGATCACGGGCGAGGGCACGGGCCAGGGCGTGCTCGCGCGCGCCGGAGCCGAGGAGCAGGATCTTCACGGCGACAGCCTAGATGATGGAGGCCGCATGAGGCCCGGAATCGCGGGCCCCGCGCGCCCCTGGAGCGTCGCATCCCCGGAGGTCGTCACCCCCAGAAGTCATCCCGGATTGATGTCCACATCGGTCGCTCGGCAAGATCCCTACATAAGCGTCATCGAAGGCCATCATTTCATTGACGAAGTCTCGAAGACTCAAATCATTTCCATCTAAAAACAATTTATCAGGGACAATCAGATCAGCAACCGCTGAATAACTCTCTCCGTCGCCGTTCGCAAATAAATCCACCAGCCCTTCAGCCACTCCTCGCTGCACGACCATGACACACTCGAGAACAAAGGGATACAACGAGAACTCCCTTTCGTCTCGCAGCGTCCTCCACACAAGCACTGCCGCAATAATATTAGCCCCGACAACACTCATGGACGCAAGCCACCAATTCCCAAAGAACGAATAGTATCCTCGCGACTGCATAGCGCCACCAAAAAATGCAATGACGACCGCAGTGAGCCCACTATGCCATCGCCAGGTCGGTTCCATACCCAAACCCCGAACCTTCACCCAGAAAGCCGAGGCATTTATAAAATAAAAGATGCCAGCCCACAATGCAACACACCCAAATACGATCATAGTCAACGAGACATATCCTGGAATCTCAATCCGCCCAAGAGGATGAGTAGTGAGCGAGTGCCACAACATGAATGCAGGTAGACTCGAGACGGCAGCAATGAGTGTGAAGCCGAACCAGAACTGCTTCCCCACACCACCCCCCTTAACCTGAAACACCTCACCAAAACCGCCACATCTAGGCGAAACACCATGGTAGTACCTCCATTTTGCAATCCTGCGAAGCAGGAGGAGGTTTCGAGCATAGCCGCCAACGGAAATGGTAGATCTCACCTTCATCAGCGCAGGAATTGTTGCAGCGAACACATATGTCGCCGACATGAAGGATGCCACCACCACATCCACGCCGGGCTGACGTTTCAGTAACACGTCACCCCAAAATACCAGAAGCGCCATGCCACACACATAGCCACTCACATACAATAGCAGGGATGCCACCAACTCCCTTTTTTCGTTATCTACCACATCCTGCAGCCAATCAACACGATGTCCTCCCCTCTTCCCCCTCTCCCCTGCAACCCATGTCGTCCCATATATTGCCAACTCCATCGGAACTATCGCCAAAATGATTGATATGAGATTGTCGCGAAACCCACTATCGGCACTCCCGAACCCCCAGCCTCTGAGCGTTGTCTCAACAATGCACAACCAACGCAACACCCCCACCCGCGTCGCCTCTACTGGCACCGAAAAGAGGATGAGCATCACGAGAACCATTGAAACAGCCACGAGAGCAGAGAACTGCAGGAGGGATTTGGCTACCTTAATTTGCGTTACTAACACACCCTCCTTGGATTCCATCTCGCGAAGTGAATCCAATCGCACATCACGCCGCCCCATAACTCAATCCCCTCTCCTCGCTTAGAGCACGGTTACGTACCTCATACGCTGAGATCTCACACTTCTACATTCGCAAGCGAAGGCAGTTGATTGCTCATCATTCTAAGCAACACGCATTCCTTGACATGAACCTGCAGCGATCCTTCAACTGCGAAAGATTGCCCTGAATCCCCGCACCCCATCGCGCCTGAAGAATCACTCGTACCAGCCAAGCCACGGATGAACTGACCTCTCGTGCGAATCTCAGCATAACAAGTACGTCAGGACCGCTAGGATCGGAACGTTCCGGGGCGCGGAGTCCCTGGGCGGCGAGGTGTCAGGAGGCCCGGTGGGAGTCAATCAGTCCTCTGCGACGACGGCGGTCGACACAGAAGCCGGGGCAGCGGTCGGCGGCGTCCCTGGTACCTATGCCACCGCGGAGCTCAACGCGGTGACGATCCGCCGGCTCGGGGCCGTCTATGTCCCGCCCACCACCGGTGGGCCGGTGCCGTCGCGCTCCGCCTCACCGCAGGAGGCGCAGCTCAGGCCGCAGCGGGGCACCGACGCGGGTGTCGACGCGGCCCTGACCACGCTGCGCGCGCTGGGCTACCGGCTCTCCACCCCGGCCCGGGAGGTCCTCATCCACCCCGAGCAGGCCTGGGCGCTGGTCAATGCCGCCGCCCGCCTTACCTCCGGCTCACCGGCCGATGAGTACCGGCCCTTCTACCCTGACTTCCCCATCCAGGTACGCAGCGCCTCCGAGGCCACACTGCTGGTCAACGCCGCCCTGCACTACCTGGGCGACGTCGTCGGGGTCCGAATCCTGCCGGACTACCGGCCCAGCCCCCGCGAGCCCCTGCCGGGAGACGACAGCGCCCTCACCGAGCTGGGCCTGGCCACGGCGCAGGACCTGGAGCGGATCGTGGCCGACCTCATCGCCCAGGCGACCCCCTTCAGCGCCCAGGACCGCGCAGACCTGACAGCCCTGAGCGACTTCGGACCCGAGGCGGCGCCGCGCGTGGCGGTCAAGGAGAACCTCGCCGTCCTCACCGTCACCTTCACCGACCTGGACTTCTCCGCCTCCTACCGCACCGTCACCGACGTGCTGCGTCTGGCGGTCGCCATGGCGGGCGGCGATGTCTCCCTGGCCGAACCGTGCCGGTTCCCCTCCTTCTCTCGTGCACAGCGGCGCCGGCTGCTGGGTCTGCTGGACGCCGTCGGGCAGGCCCAGGACAGCCGGGACTCGGCCGAGGAGATGGCTCGGCGCTGCGAGCGGTGGAAGCGGCTGGCCCGCCACCTGCGCCCCGGCGACTACGCGCGTCGCTTCCCGCGCGCCACCAAGCTGCTGCACCAGGTCGCCTCCGGGGGTGCCGAAGAGGGTTTCACCTCCCGCCTGGAGGAGGCCCTGGCGCACCGCGACGTCGAAAGTGCTCTTCGCCTGTTGTCCACCCGCCCAGGGGTCTTCGCCCGCCGACTCAACCACCTGCTGCGGCTGTGCGTCGATGAGGCCGCCCGCGAGCGCGTGGTCGCCGAGTTCGCCCGGGTCGCGCCCGAGGTCGCCCTGCCGGTTCTGGTGCGCCTGTGGGAGTACTTCGCCTCCCCCGGGCCGGACGCCCTGCCGTGGCGGGTCGTCGCCATCAAGGCGGCCACGGGCACCAAGACGACGCTCATCCCCTCCACCCGCCGACCAGGCCCGGCCGACGCGGCGGTGGTTCGCGCCGTCGAGGAAGCCCTACGGCAGCGGAAGCGCCTGGGGCGGATCGCCGTCGACCAGGGGATGTACGAGGGCTACACGACTCCGGTGGGACTGCGCTCGGCCTCACCGGGTATGCGCACGGCCGGGCGCGGCACCCGTCTGCCCCTGCCCGAGGGCGAGACGATCCGCTTCTTCTTGCACTGGCGCGACCTGCCGGAGGCCCCTCCCAAGGCCCCGGGGCCTGCCGGACCTGCTGCCGCCGAGGACAGGGACACCCGCGTGGACCTGGACCTGTCGGCCTTCTTCGTCTCCGAGGACTTCACGCGCACCGAGCAGATCGCCTACTACAACCTGCGCTCAACGGCGGCCGTGCACTCCGGCGACCTCACCTCGGCGCCCGACGGGGCGGCCGAGTTCATCGATGTCACCCTGGCCGAGGCGCTGCGGCAGGGGTGGCGCTACGTCGTCATGACGGTCCACTCCTTCTCCCACCACCGGCTCAGTGAGGTGCCCGAGTGCTGGGCGGGGACGATGGCCCGCGGCACGGACCCCCAGAGCGGCGAGGTCTTCGAGGCCTCCACCGTCATGCAGCGCCTCGACCTGGTCTCTCCCACGTTCAACGCGACGCCCTTCGTCATCGACCTCGCTGAGCGCCGCCTCATCTGGTGGGACCTGCCCGTGGGGGTGGGTGAGCACCAGGTGGCGAACCTGGATCGCAGCAGCAACCGGGTTCTGGCGCACCTGCTCGACCTGTTGGAGGGGCGGCGCATGCCGTTGGCGCACCTGCTGGGGCTCCTGGCCGACGACGTCGTCGAGGACCCCGATGAGGCCGAGCTGGTCTTCGGTGAGGGTGGGTTTCTGCCGTGGCAGACCGAGCGGATCCTGGCGCTGCTGGGCCCCACGGAGGTCACGGCGGAGGCGGTCTCCGACGCGGACGGGGACGCCGAGGGTCGGCAGGCGGAGTAACCTGAGCCGTGTCCGGCCATGAGGGTGCTTCCTTCTGCCTTCACATTTCTCCCAGCGCCTTCGCTTCCCGGACGCAACCGGGCGGGGCCACCAGCGGCCCCGCCCGACTGCTGCACGAGGATCAGAAGGTGGTGAGCAGGAAGCGCGCACCGTGCGGGTCCGCGACCTCCACCATGCGCCCGAACGTGAAGTCGAAGGGCTCGACAATGACAGTTCCTCCGAGCTCGCGCACGCGCCGGGCTGCGGCGTCGGCGTCCTCAACCCCGAAGTAGATGCGCCAACGCGAGGGGGCCTCCTCACCGAAGTAGCCGGCCCGACCGACACCGCACACGGATCTGCCCCCGACGACGCTCGTGTAGAAGTCCTGCTCCTGGTCGCCGATGGTCAGCCGGCGGGTGGGCCACCCGGCGGTCTCCCGGTAGAAGCGCTCGGCCGGCTCCAGGTCACTGGCCAGGACGTCGAACCACACCGGCATCCCTGCCTGGTAGGGGTAGGGCCCCTCGCAGTCCTCATCCTCCAGGAGCCCGACGACGTTGCCGTCGGGGTCTGCGGCGAGGGCGTAGGCCATGGTCTCCGTGACGCCAGTGGGCTCCACAACGACGCTCCCACCGCTCCTCTCAACGCCTGCAGCTGCCGTGCGGACGTCGTCGACCATGAAACTCACCTGCCAGCCGGGGTCCCCGGGCGCCGCGTCAGCAGGCTCGAAGGAGCCAATGAGCCGACCGTCGTGATGCACCTCAGTGGTGAGTGGCTCACCCAGTTCAGCACGGGTGATCTCCCAGCCGAGAAGGTCCCGGTAGAAGGCCGCCGAGGCATCGATGTCCGGTGTGTACAACTCGATCCAGCAGGGAAAGCCGGCAAGGCGCTCGGTGGGCAGGGCGTTGGCGTCGGTCATCGGTGGCTCCTTTGGGTATCCAGCTGCATGTCGAGGGGCGTCTTGATGTTCCATGACAGTAGACCGACGGGCGTACGGCGGACGACTCCGATCCTGCTGTCCTGCCCCACAGGGCATCGGACGGCCATCAGACCACCATCGCCGCCAGCGCCACGAGAACCGCCGGATCCCAGGGGAAAGCGGCGCGCACCGGCAGGGTGACGGGGCCGGCGACGGGCTCCTCAGGGACACGCAGGCGCGCGACGAGGGGACTTGTGGGGGCGAGCTGCTCGTGAACGTCGGCGCCGTCGGGGAAGACGGTGGCGAGGATCCAGGGGGAGCCTGGGACCATGGGCAGCTCGATCTCGTCGATATGTCGGCGCAGAGTGCCGCTGGTCGGCAGCCCACTGGGGACGGGACGGGGAAAGGTACCGACCCACTGATAGGGGGCCGGCCCGAGCGCGCGACGCATCTCCTCGGGGATATCAAGCCGGATGCGGATTCTTCCCGCTGCCGGGACCAGGAGGCTCACAGCAGGCAGGGTCCGCTCGGCAATCCGGTCGGCGATGCGACGCAGAGAACCGGGTGGGGTCCCGACGTCGCGCAGGAAACGGCGGTTGAAGGTGCCCACTGAGCTGTAGCCGACCTCGTGGCAGGTCTCGGCCACACCCAGTCGGTGGGTGATGAGGAGGTGCTTGGCCTCCTGCAGTCTCCAAGCAGCCAGGTAGTCCATGGGCGAGGTGCCGACGACGGACGTGAAGACCCGGGTGAGGTGGGAGGGGCTGTAGGCGAGGTGAGCGGAGAGGTCTCCGATGGTGACACGTTCACGGAAACGGGTGCGCAGGTACCGGGTGGCTCGCAGTGCCAAGTCGGCGGCGGTCTCGTCGAGCAGCCGCCCCGTCTGTACGTCGTCGGCGGCCGGAACCGAGCGGGCCGAGCCCGGCGAGAAGAGCCCGTCAGATGGGTACTGGCACATGACAGCACGTTACACAGCGGTGATCTCCGAAACGACGACTCGCCTTCCGGGGACGGAACGTGCGCACAACCCGCTCGCGGTGATGAACGCGAGGTCACCATCGACGAGGATCCCGACGGCTGAGGCCCTAAAACATGCCACGCCACCAAGTACCTGACTTGCTACGCTACAACGGCAGTTGAAGCACACTCAGGAGACGGACCGATGTCAGCTCCCCAGAATCAGCCCCCGTACCAGCCGCCGTACCAGCCCTCGTATCAGGCCGTGCCTCCCTATGGGCAGCAGCGCCCCCGCCAGACGCACGTCGGAAAACTGGTCGTGGCGATCATCCTGTTCGTCATCGGCCCATTGATGGGACTGGCCATCTGGGGCATCGGGTCGGTCATCGCCGTCGCCAGCATCGCCACCAGTGGTGACGTCGTCACCAACGGGCAGCAGGTCAGCCTGAGCAGCAACGACGAACGTGCTCTATACGTATCGAGAACCGCCTCCGCCAACAACTGCACCGTTGTGGACCCTGACGGCAAGGAGGTCCGCACCTCCCCCGGCGGCGGGATGAACATCTCCAACAACGACGGCGATTTCAGCTCGGTTCTCACGTTCAAGGCCGACAAGTCGGGAGACTACCGGGTCTCATGCGAGGGCCTGGATGACACCGACGCGATCCTCGTGGGCCCCACCCTCACGTTCAGCAAGTTCGCGGTGCCCCTCGTCGCCGGCCTGGCCGCCGGAGCGATCTGCTGGATCTTTGCCACCATCCTGCTGATCTGGCGCCACCGGGCCGTGGCCGCCCAGAATCAAGCGAGCTGACCCCGGCGAGGAACCGCTAAACCGATCCCGCGTTCGAGAATCTCCCGCTCCTCCTGCATGCCTGCATCTGCGAGGGGAACATAACGGCCGGTCTCCCGGGTCGCGCCATGGGCGACCCCCCAGAGCCAGATCGCCTCACACCTGGCGACCAGCTGCTCCTGCCGGCGCCGAAAGCTCCCCCACGTGACACCGGCGCCATCCAGGGCCAGGTGCCTCCCCTTGCCGTAGACGACGAAGATCCGGTCCCCGGCGACGAACAGCCCGGAGCGGGACTCCGGCCAGACGCACGAGCGTCTTCCCACGCGAATGCCCTGCTCGTCCACGACGACCCGCTGGAAGCACTCGTAGATCTTGTAGAGCGGATACGCCATGGTCACCGGTCCGAGCAGAAGACAGAACACCGCGAAGGCGATATCCGAACCGCTGAGCGGCTTGGTCTCGAAAAACAGCTGTTGACCACCCATCACCAGGAACAGCGCCCCCATGGCGATGAGGAAGAGCCCGCCGTTGCACAGGTGCTCCTTGATCCTGCGCCAGAGCGGGGTGCAGAACACCAGACGGCTGCGCTGCAGCGTCTTCTCCGCCCCGTGCCGGACCCTGGCCGCCGCAAGATGAGGGTCCTCGCTGACAGCGGCCTCCTCCGAGACACCCCACCCCCTCGCATAGATGTAGTACTGCAAGTCCCCCACAGCCGCAGAGGCGCGGTCCTCCGAGCTCCCCCAGGTCATCCCGATGACGCATCCGGGAAGCCGAATGGCATCATCGCCGTCGCCGTTCTCAATCGCGATCCGAGTCCGCTCAATAAATCCGCTGTACGACGATGGCCCCTCAGTCAGGTTGAGCGTCGACAGCGTGAACCTCGAGCCCACCGACTCCCAAGGACGACGCTCGGTGAACAGCAGGCGTCGCATGGTGATGCCGTCCTTACTCAGCACCGTTCGACGCCGCAGGGTATTGATCGCCCAAACCACCGGAACGCCGAACATGATCGCCCAGATCATGGCGTCCTTGACTTCATACTCGGTGATGTAGGGGCTCATCAGCGGCAGCGCGTTGTAGACCACGCCGGGCACCCCCACCGCGAGCGCCACCAGAGCACAGCAGCGGATCATCACCGAGCGGCGCAGGATCAGGCGCCCATCAGCCGTCTCCGTCGCCCACCACCGCATCGACTTCCCCAGCGTCTCATCGAACAGGTCTCCCCGACCGCCACCGCGGTCGTTGTCCCGCCATTCCATGCTCCGCCCCTTCCACGCCGCTGCAGGTCACCGGCACGTTGGGAAAGCGATCCAAGCTCCCGCCATCGGCCCTTCGTCACTGTAGTAGCGGGCGCGGCACCGATTCGCGTTCTCCGACGGGCACCATTCACCATCCCGTCTGCGACGTCGTCCCGCGTGGACGCACCATACGGTCCGAGGACTGTGCCCCCGGCGCTCATGTACTGCCTCATGACTTCTGAGAGTTTCGGATGTCATGACTTCTCAAGACGCCGCTGGGTGGGTCTGCCGGATGGGGAGAGCTGCTACTTCAGCCTGCTGGAGGGGGCTGGCCCGGTCACTGTGGTGGCTGCCGTCGTCGTCTGGCTGCACTGCACGAGGGGTGGGGTGCTACTGGACGAGGGTTGGGTGCACTTTGGGTAGGTGGGGCCTTCGTGCAGTACGCACAACCCTTGGCCAGTAGATCCCGACCCTCGTGGAGCAGGCCGACTCAAGGCGGGACAGGCGTCGAGTCATAGCGTCCAGGCCCCAGCGCAGGCGGCAAGCTGGGGCGGCGAGGGCCGCAACCAGCGGCAACCAGCGGGGGCTCCGACCGGCGAACCGGTCGGAGCCCCGGTCTCAGTCCTCCTCAGGGAAGGACCTCAGCTGAGATTAGGCCTTCTTGGCCTCATCGATGCGCGCACGGAACTTGGCGAGCTGCTCCTTGAT
>ERZ772927.126-NODE-126-length-55091-cov-41.2008_pt1 | contig 55091 bp, 45 predicted proteins | sample MGYA00512115_ERZ772927 | MGnify/ENA primary metagenome ERZ772927 (study PRJEB29015, sample SAMEA2737924) | human oral metagenome | biome: human oral; feature: human-associated habitat; material: dental | place: China | collected 2013 ... | reverse complement strand
CATTCACCCACAACGCCAAAAACGGCCTTTTGAGTTCCAGGTCAAGCCACGCACCGGACTCCACTAAATCATCCAAAAGCACATAAACAGCATAATCAGGTGGGCCGCACCCTGGCCGACCTCATATTGCTGGTGGATGGGCTTCGTCAGCGACCCGTTGAAATATATCTTTCGCCATGCTCACACCACCCTCAAGTACAGTCGCAAAGATGCTGAGCTAGAGTTTACTCCCCTCGCCAAACTCAAGTTCAGCACATGTGCAGCCAGGTGGGACACTGGGGCCACCTGGACAGTGCCGTGTGGAATAACCCGTATCCACGAAACCCGCCCAGTGGAAGAAGCGGATTCACCCTCGCATCACTGGTTTCTGGAAGTTAAGGAAAGGCAGGCTAGCTGGCATGTTCTTTCTGATTTTCCACCTGTTGGGGTAGCTGAGTGTGCCCGGCACATAAAACAACGGTGCCGTAAAAAGCACAATCGCAATCCACGGCACCGCTAGCATGTGCTTTTCTCTACAAGCTGCACACTGGCACGGCGTCACCACGGCCACCTGCCATTGGCACGGTCAAGAATGCACACGACCACCAGCCACGCGATTCAACGGTGGAACGAACCATCTGCCACTGTTCTTTCGATAATTGCGGCGTGCGGGAGAGCACGAAACCAGCCGACCGATTCGGCGAACCAACGATCGCCAGCGAGTAGTCATCGGCCAGATACGTCACCCGGTAGTTTGTTGCGCCATCTTCTTTTTGGAATGGCACGCCTGGGAAATTCACCCGCAGCGAAGCCTTCGAACGCACGGTTGCCGAGCCATCAATAAAGGACTGCTGACCCAACGAAGTACCACACGAATTACGCACTGAAATGGTTGTATCGTTCACCAACTTGTACTCAGCGGTGGTGTTATTCGCGCACTGAAGCGTATATGGCTGCGGAACAGCCGCAACCTGGTACCACTTGCCCACATACTTTGTAAGATCCACCGATCCGTCAATCTCCGGCAGCTCAGATCCCGTAATGCCAGGTGGGATCAATTGCGAAGAACCACTGCTGGAACGACCGCCGTTGAAAATATCATCTGCCTGTGCCACCGGTGTCAGTACCCCAACGGACACCACCACTGCGGCAATAAGAGAAACTAATTTTCGCATAACGCACAACCTCAATTCACAATATAAACAAAAACTAGCTCAAGCTTATTGCGGTATTCAGGCAAGCACAATGCCTTTGATAGTCTCCACGACTTACCTGTTCCTGTATGGTTTTGTTCATTATGCGGATTGGAGTGATACCACCAGGCAGACCACGCCGATGACCGCGAACACGCACTGTTTCATGGCTGCCCCACGATGTTTCGGGGACTTGAGCGCCAGCGCGGCGGCAGCCACAATCATGGAACCGGCCCCGGCCAGCATCAGGGCGGGACTGCGCATCGCCACCCCAATGCCGGCGATGATTGCCAGCAATAGGTTATACACACCCTGGTTGTAGGCGAAGAATCGAGTTATAGCCAGCTCTTCGGCCGAGGCCTCACCAAATACCTTTCGAGCGGCGGGTTTCTCCCACGCGAATACTTCTAGGTAAAAGATGTATACGTGCAGCAGCGCTGCAAGGGAGATAAAAACGAGTGCGATTATCGTCAGCATACGAGCATCATACTGACGCTACCGCACTACCCCACTAAACCTACTGTTTTTGCGGGGATTTTGGTTTTTGGCGGCTAGCCTCGGCAATGACCTTGGCTACCTCCTCGCTACTCATCGGTGCGAAACCGGGGCAGGCCTCCACCCCGACGTTCACCTGGAGGGTGCCCTTGTCGGACCAGGAGATTTGTTCACCGGAGTGAGTGTGCCCGTGGATAAGGGTTTGCCCGAGATCATGCAGGCGGAATTGCATGGTTTTTTCCGGCTCATAGTCGCCGGAGTACGGGAAATGGTGCAGCATTACTAATGAGCCGTTAAGCGAGTACCGCGCCACGGTTTGGACGCTGTCGAATACTCGATTGAAGTTGCGTAAGGAGCGTAAATTATTTCGCTTCATGGGATGAGCCTGGTCATGGTTGCCTAATAGTGCTTCCATCCACATGTCGGTGTTTTTACGGGAAAGAAGATCGTCGCGGAATTGGGCAATAAATCGCAGGGCTTTTTCCTCCGCCGGAGGTTTGCCGCAGTAAAGGTCGCCAAGCATCCATAGGCGAATTCGCTCATTAGATGGCAGCTTATCCATCCATTGTTCATAAAGATAACGGTCGTGTTTATAAGGGTCATCGAAGCCCCGTAACCGGGAAACTAGTCGGTGGCCAAAGTGTGGATCGGAGATAAAGTAATCTTTCATGGCGACCATTCTATCCCTGGTTACGAAAAAATAATACTCAGCTATAACTGTATCGATTCCGTTGATATAGCCGCATAAGGGATCTGTGCGAGAAAATGAGTAGCCCACCATCATTATTGGTGGCGGTGTCATTCCACGCCGCAACCCCCACAGTAAACCTGCGCTAGTCTAGTGGTTCATCATCCCAGCGGTCTCGGCGCTCGCGGTCTCGATCCCACCGATCCCAATCACGATCCCGACGATCACGGTACCGATCCCGACGCGGATCGTTGCGTTGTACGTAGAGCCAAGCATTGATGGCGGTCATGCCCACGAGCAGGATTGCCCCACCCACGAAGAATCCAATATAAGGAATTGATCCGGCTGCCGAAATGGCGGTGGGGATGGCTTCGTCCGCGTTTTTGTCGAAAAGTCCACCGTTGTTAGGCACGGTGGTGGGCTGGGCGGTGAAGCCGGTGGCTTTGACTTTATTGTGCGCAGCAGTTTCCGTCGTGTTTTTCGCTGTTCCGCTACGGTTTTGCGACGCACCCCGGTTGCCGGCATCCGAACCCGCATTCGGTTCCGCGTTGCTGCTAGTTCGGCCGGTTCCGCTGGCGAGGTGAGCGCTATCGCGGCTGGGAGTGGCGCTGGGCTTATTGGCGGCCTCGCTCGTAGCCACAGGTTTTGCGGTGACTTCAAAGTTGGGGCTGTAGCTGGTGTAGTCGTCTGTGGAGGTGAAGTGAAGGCGGTGGGTACCGGTGGGGAAATCGCATGGGATTTCGATTGTTCCCGACGCTGAGCCGGTGTCGTCGATGGGTTGCTTGTCAGCTTCTTGGTCGTCGTCAAGCGCAATGTTGAGGGTTTGGCCTTTGGGGAAGCCGTGCGCTTCGAAATCAAGCGTGCTGCATTGTTCCACGGATGTGCTGGAAATCCAGGACGACGTGTTGGGCGTGTCTGGCTTAGGGTTGGCGGCGGGCGTGGCCCAGGCCGTCGGTGTGGTGGATATAGCCCAGAACAGGGCTATGGCGCCAACGGCTGCGACGTTATGCGTGCGGGAGGTCATGCTTTTCCTTGGGGGTTCGGTCAGCTGCGTCGAGGGCGTCGGAACGCATAGATCATGCTGGCCGTGAGGAGTGGGATGAGCATGGATGCGCCGATCATCCACCAGTCGGCGGCACTCATGACCCCGGCCTGTGCCGCGACTACCTTGTCGTTGTTGTCGCCTTCGACGGCGGCATTCTTGATTTCACCGAGTTTCATGTCGACCCAGCCAACAAGTTGGTCTTTTTCGTCCACTGCGGCGACGGTGTATTCGCCATCGGGCAGGTCTTTGGTGTCGAGTTTGACGGAGCCGGTGGAGTCGAGTTGCGCCCAGGCGACACCGACTGGTTTCTGGGTGGTATCAGCAGAGTAGATGTACAGGTAGGCCCAGTCACCGGATTTCAGCCGCGGAATTTTCATGGTGAGGGTCTCGTTTTTGAGAGTCCCAGTCACACCATGGGCGTTCTTTTGGGTGAGTTGGTCGCGGGTTTTCACCGGTGGTTTGGGGGTATGTTTCGGCTGCGGCTTCGAGCTTGCCGACGCGGAGTTGCTGGTGGTTGCCTTGGCGGAGCCGGCTCCGGCAGCACCGGCCGCGCGAGCCCCGGCGGCGGCACGCCCATTGGTATTGGGATTGATGACGCGGGCCCCGGTGGCTGGGCTGGTGCCATTAGTGCCGGTGGTGGTTCGGGTAGCCCCGGTCCCGTTGGTGGAACGGGTGGCGCCACCGGTTGTCGTGCCGGAGGTCCGGGTGCCGCCCACACTGGTTCCCCGACCGGTGCCGCCGAGCAGGCTACTGAGGCTTCCTAGGCCACTCAAAGCATTGGTTGACGTGCCTTTTTGGGTGGTTTTCGTACCTGCTGCGGCGCCGCCTGTGGTCGACTTACCTCCCGAGGTACCCCCGGTAGGTGCTTTCCCTGCCGTGCCGTTGCCACTGGTACCGGTGCCGGTTTTGTTGCCGCCGGTGTTTCCAGCCTGGCCGCCAGCCCGTGGGGTGGTGGGGGTGGTGGTCTTTGTCGAATTATTCGACCCACCGGGAAGTCCGGGAATGTTACTGCCGCCAGATGAGCTGAGGGCAGCTAGTGCCGCGGCACCCAGGAGGTTTTCGAATGCTTTGTCAAAATTCTTGATTTCCTTCAAGAGGTAGTTGATGTCTTTAATGGTGTCGGTGGAGCTGGAATCATCCTTGGGGGGTTGAGTTGGTGTGGTTGTTGACTGCGAGGTTCCCGAATTGTTGGGGGGCGTCGAAGTCGTAGACGAAGCCTTCCCCGAGGTAGAGGGGGTGGTGGAGGGTGGTGTTTGTGGAGTACTGGGCGCAGAAGACTGCGTGCTGGGCGTGGCAGACGGCGTGGTGGGTGCGGTCGCCTTGTCCGAGTCGGTGGGTTCCGCCGATCCGCCCGGAGCTTGCGGAGCCATCGCATTAGTGACGGCAGAACCCGTGGCCGAGGCCTGGGCCTTTGCGGATTCGGCGGCGTCCTTGGCGGTGGATTCAGCTTCGGTGGCTTTGTCAGTAAGTTCGGCGACTTTCCCCTCGACCTGCTTTTGGATCGGAGCGGCAGCCGCAGCCATGGCCTGTGGTGCTAGCGCGGGTGCCGCTTGTTCTGTGCCACCAATGACCAGGGATTCGGTGGTCTTATTGCGCTTGATATCATTAGCGGCGGCACCCGTTTCGAACTCAAGCTTGAGACCTTGGCCGGGGGTAAGGTTGGGAAGGTCATAGTCCCCTTCAAAAGTACCGTCTTCCTTGGCCTCGATCTTCCAATAAATTTCCGGGTCGGCGGCCTTGCCATCGGCGGGTGATTGTTGGGTTGCGGGGTTTTCCTGTTTGAAGATGGTTTCGGCGCCGGTCTGGGCATCGTAACCCTTAAGCTTAACTAAAACGATTGTATGGCCTTTGCCATCCTTGGTCTTCCAGTTTTCACCCTTCAAATGCACTTTGCCGTTGGTGGAGTCAACCTTCTTAGTGATGGTCACCTTGGCCTTGTCGGTAGTACCTTCGCCATCCACCTCAACTTCGAAAGTTTCTTCGGGCGCTTTAACCGTGTCACCAAGCGCCTGCACTCCCTGTGTAACCTTATCTAAACCATCCCGAACGGCTTTGGTCGCCTCGGCGGGTATTTGGTTTTCTACGTTGGGCAATGACGGCATTGCCACAGAGGGTGCGGCAGCCGTATCGGAGGGCTTCGTTTCATTACCCCCGTTTGCCGGTGGCGGGGCAGCGGGGATTCCCGGCACTGACTGTGACTGCAACAGGTTCCCAGTCGCCCCTTGAATCAAATTATTAATATCTTTGCCAGGGTCCTGTGCAAATGCGGTGACCGGGGAAACACTCGAAGTCAGCAGTGAAGCAGTAATAACTGCAGCAGTCCGACGTGACCGACGCGATGGGTAATGAGACTTTGATGAGGAGACCATGATGCAATCCTAAATATTGTGGGGATATTATTATACTAGAAGTCCGACGATTTGGTCGACAATTGTATTCATCAGAAGCACACCACCGGCCGATGTCCATAACGAACCGTCCACCGGAATGATGTGATCCTCTTGGTAGGCACGCAGCCCGGTAAAACCCGGCACTTTGGCGGCTTCTCCGACCACTTTCTTAGCTCTTTCAACGTCAACTGTACCAGCGCCTCCCCCACTTCCCACCTCGTCGTCTCCCCCCAAGGTGCCCAGAAAAATATAGTCAGCGTCGATATTGGCAAGGTTCTCTCTAGGTACGGGTTCGGAGTGGCCTTCACCATCCCGATCCTGGTTTGGGGGTCGATCCAGCCCTAAATCGGTCAGGGCGCGACCTGCGGGAAGTTCCTTCAGTATCAAGGAGGCATTATCGCCTTGCCATCGAACAATGCTGAAGGTTTTATTACGATATTTTTCCAGTTTCCGCTGGGCAGACTTGACCTTTCCATTGTATTCGGACACGAGGTCATCGGCTTCGCCTGTCATATTGAGGGCATCCGCGGTGATCCGAAGGTTATCCCGCCAATCACCCCCGGCGTAACCGGTGTATGCGAGGGGCGCGATGGCCGTCAGCGATTCGATTGCTTGTTGGTCGGTGCCGATACTGGTGCCGTCGATGAGAATGAGGTCCGGCTTGGCTTCTTTCAAAGCCCCATAGCTGGGCTGCGCCACATTGCCGAGTATGGGAACCCCGTGTCCTTTATCTTCTAGATAGTTAGGAATGGTGGATTGCCCGCGGCCTGCCGTGCCACCAATCAGTGTCGCCCCCAGCGCGAGGGCGTTATCCAGGGTGGGTTCGGACATGGCGGCGACCCGTTCCGGCCCGGCGGGCACCACAATGTTGTCGCCAAAAGCGTTTTTTATGATTCGGGTACCGCTTTGGCGTTTTTTGCACGACGATAGCACCAGCCCCGCCGCGGTGAGGCCGGCGAGGCTGAGAAAGGCACGGCGGCCGAGCTGTTTGTTATACATGTTTTTCCCTACACTATGACTAGTGCTTTTCGACGCCTAACGCAGCGTCGAAAAGCGCACTCTTGTACATGTTTTTTATACAACAACTCGGCCGCAGCCTGCTACGCTTTGGGCACCACAATGGGACGACCGGTTTCGGGATCATCGACCAGTCGACAGTCAAGCGCGTATACCTCTTTCAGTAGCGATTCTGTCACTACCTCCGTCACCTGGCCTTCCGCCACGATCGTGCCCTGTTTCATCACCACGAGATTCGTGGCGTAGCGGAACGCCAACGTGAGCTCGTGCAGCACCGCAACCACCGTCACCCCTTGTTGCTGCAGGTCGCGGGCAAGGTTGAGCACCTCCACCTGATGGGTGATGTCCAGGTATGTGGTGGGTTCATCCAGCAGCACCACTGGCGTGTCCTGCGCCAACACCATGGCCAGCCACACCCGCTGCCGCTGCCCACCGGACAGCTCATCAATGCGTTTGTCGCGCAGTCCAGACACCCGGGCTTTCGCCATGGCGCGCTCTACCGCCACCTCATCCTCGTGCGTCCACCGGCCCAAAATCCCCTGGTGGGGGTAGCGGCCCCGGGAGATCAGGTCGTAGACCACAATGCCGTCCGGGGCAGTAGGGCTTTGGGGGAGCAACCCCATGATGCGGGCTATTTCCTTCGTGCCCATAGAGTGAATGTCTTCCCCCTGAAGCAGCACCGTCCCCTGGGCCGGTAGCACCCGGGCCAGCGACCGGAGCAGCGTGGATTTGCCGCACGCATTGGGCCCCACAATGACCGTGAATTCACCGGTGGGAATGGAAACGTTGAGGTCGGTAATAATGTTGGCGCCACCATAGCCAACAGAGAGATTACGTGCCTGAAGGGCCGGAGTTGTTGTCGCAGTGGTCATAGTATCCTTATTTCTCATTTCCGCCATTGTCGGCCCAACAACCACACGAGGTAAACGCCACCAAGCAGGCCGGTGACCACCCCGACAGGTAATTGTGTGGGCGCGAAAATCCGTTGGGCGATAATATCGCTCACGGCCACCAGGGCTGCGCCCATGAGTGCCGCATTTCCCATCCCAATCCCGGAGGCCCGGCTGATCCGCCGCGCAAGCTGCGGTGCTGCCAACGCCACGAACGCAATTGGGCCGGCCACCGCCACGCTGATCGCAGTCAGGGCCACACCGACGATCATGAGCTCCCGGCGCCGCCGCTCTACATCCACGCCCAAACCGATCGCCAGGTCATCGCCGGTAATCATGACCGATAGCGGTCGAGCCAGCAGCAGAGCCACCGGTACCAGCACCAGGATTGCGGACAGGGCAAACCCTACTTCACCCCAGGTGGTGGCGTTGAACGAGCCAGCCAACCATTGGGCGGCAGTTTGGGCGGCGTTGATTGATGCTTTCACCATGAGCAGCGCGTTTACTGCTGACAGGATTGATGCCATGCCGATGCCCACCAGCACCAGGCGGGCCGCCGACAGTTTCCCATTGCTCAAGGTGAGCGCGTACACGGCCAGGGCTGCCCCGGCGCCACCTAGTAATGCGCCCACGGCCGTGGCGATGGGGGAACCGTCGAGGACGATGATTGTCACCACCGCGCCTGTGGCGGAGCCGGTAGTGAACCCGATGATGTCCGGGCTGCCTAGCGTATTCCCAGATAATTGCTGGAAGATGCAGCCAGACACCCCCAGGGCAGCGCCGACTGCGATGGTGGCCATGACTCGGGGGAGCCGCTGGCTTTGGACGAAGAATTGGCCCAAATAATCATCGCTGAAACCGAACAGGTTTGCGACGGTTTCCCAGGCGGTCATGGGATAGTCGCCCAACGATAACGCGCCAATCATGGCCGCGAAAACAATTGCGACCAATATGGCCCCGAGGAGGACGGCGTTGCGTTCCAGGCGGATGCCAGCAATGGTGCGGAATCGGGATGTGTTCGTGGTGGCCTGCGGCACGGTATCCGATGTGGCGGCCACTGCGAAGTTGGTCATGAGAAGGTCTCCAAATTTTTGCGGCGCACAATGGCTATGAAGATCGGGCCGCCCACCAGGGCGGACATGATGCCGGTCTGTACCTCCGCGGGCATAACGATGACGCGGGCGGCAACGTCGGCAAGCAGCAGAAACGCGGGCGCGGCGATCATGCAGGTCGGTATTACTAGCCGCTGATCGGTGCCGCAGATTGCGCGCGCCAGGTAGGGGACGGCAAGTCCAACGAACATGATGGGGCCCACCGCGGCGGTTGCGGCGCCGGCGAGTAGTGTCACCCCAATGATGACCAGGGTGCGGGTGCGGGTTACTTGCACACCCAGGGCTTTGCCGGTGTCGTCGCCGAGGGCGAGCGCGTTTAATGCTGGTGCCGTGATGAGCGCCAGGATCAGGCCGATCACGATGAATGGGGCGACTGTGGCGAACACGTCCCAACCGCGTCCTTCGACCGAGCCGGAAGCCCAATAGCGGAATTCGTTAAAGGCTTCCTGGTTGCTCAACAGCACGGTTTGCACCATGGCGGAAATTGCCATGGAGATCGCCACACCGGCCAGCGTGAGTTTCGCGGGAGTCACGTTCGCCCGGCCCGCGCCGCCTAGCAGGTATACGCCGATGGCCGCTAGTGTGGCCCCCACCAGGGCAAACCACACGTAGGCGGTGATGCCGTGTATGCCGAGGAACGCGACTGCGGTAACCACGGCGAGTGATGCCCCCGCGTTGATACCCAGGATTCCGGGGTCGGCAAGCGGGTTGCGGGTGAGCGCCTGCATGAGGGCCCCGGCAACGCCGAGAGCTGCGCCAACAATGATGACCACCCAGGTTCGGGGTACTCGCTGTTCGGCAACCACCACATAGGTTTCATGGTCGCCCAGCCCCTGCATGGCCAGGAATACGTCGCTGACGGAGATCGCCTTCGACCCATACAGCATTGATGCCAGGCATGCTACGCCTAATATTACGAGGATCCCTATGAATCCTACTATCCGATTGCTTCGACTCATGAACGGTAGTTTCCGGTCTCGAAGACGTCAAAGGGGTTATCGTCCTGGCGCGATTGCTCCTGCTGGTTGCGCTGGTTGGCTGCATTGACTGCGGCCGCGGCTGTGGCTGCTGCGGTAGCGGCGGCGTTGCGTTGGAGGTAGAGCCACGCGTTGATGGCAGTCATGCCAACAAGCAGGATTGCACCCCCAACGAAGAACCCAATGTATGGTACCGAATTTGCGGTTGGGGTGATTTCTTCATCTTGTGCAGCCTTGTCGAAGAGGCCGCCGTTGGATGGCCCGTCGCTGTTGGTGGATTTTTTCTTCGACTTTTTATTGGAGAAACCGCTGGCCTTGGCCTTATTACCGGTTGCGTTTTTGGCTGATCCTGCGGCTTTGGCGCCGGATGCTTTCGTGGAGCCGCCGCTGCTACTGTTTTTGCTTGACGACGAGTTTTTGCCACCAGAGCCGGATCCACCGCTGCTTCCGCCACTACTGCCACTACCGCCACCTGAGGAGCCACGGCTGGAACCATTACTGGTGCTACCGGAACTGGTGCCACCACCAGAACCGCCACCGGAGGATGCGCTGCCACCACCGCCGGCGCGGGCAGCCCCACCCGAAGCACCGCCACCTCCACCACCGGAGGAGGTGGATTCTTCCTCGTCATCATCGTCGTCATCATCACTGCTGGCAGAATTACCTCGACTACCGCTAGCAGTGTTCCCCCGACTTGTGGTACCGCCACCCGAGGCGGAATTATTACCATGAGCCCCACCAGCCGAAGTGGTACCAGAGGTACTATCCCCACTATTAGAGTCAGAGGCGCCACTGTCCGAGTTATTCGAATCCCCTGATTCTCCTCCCCCACCAGATTTTGCGGTAACCTCAAATTCGGGGCTGCGGTTAGAGTATCCCCTGTTCTGTGGTCCGCCGGTGGCTAGAAAGCGTAGCGTATGCATGCCGGTAGGAAAATCACAAGAGATTTCGACGCTGCCAGAGGCTCGACCATCATTCCCAATTGCTTGTTCATCAACCACACCCTGGCCTTGAACACTTTTATCACCGCCAGAAACATTACCGTCATCAATCTTCACGTTCACGGTTTCACCTGCGGGAAAGCCGCTCACCTCGTAGCTCACAGAACCGCACTGTTCTACGGAATCGGGTGAGACGCTGGAAGATGTACCAGGGGTGTTGACTGTAGCCGCACCTCCGGGGGGTAATGCAGATGCAGGAGGCATATAGGAAAGACCCCAAAACAGAGTCAAAACACCAATGGTAGCCGCAAACCGAGCGATATTATGTATTCGAAAAGTCATTCTAATCCTCTAAAACTAGTTGCTGCGGCGTGATCGGTGAAACACATAAATAACACCAGCAGTTGCGAAGGGGATGAGCACAGAGATGCCAATCAACCACCAGTCGGCAGCACCCATCATTCCTACTTGGGCTGCCACAATCTCATCGTCTGAGTCCTCGTCGCCATCGGAAACTGCGGCATTCTTAATGTCGCCCAGCTTCACATCAACCCAGCCAACCAGGTCGCCTTGCTCGTCGACTGCGGCAACAGTGTATTCACCATCCGGTAAATCCTTGGTGTCCAGTTTGACCGCACCGGTGGAATCAACCTGGATCCAGGAAACCCCCACGGGTTTCTGCGACGTGTCGGCCGAGTACACGTACAGGTAGGCCCAGTCACCTGCCTTCAGTTTGGGAATCTTCATGGTGAGGACTTCCTTCTTTAGTTTTCCTGTGACCCCGAAGACGTTTTTCTTGGTGAGCTGGTCGCGGCTCTTCACCGGTGGTTTTGGTGTGTTTTTCGGCTGCGGTTTCGAACTAGCCGACGACCCATTGTTGGTGTTAGTGGAACCACCAGAATTATTAGAGCCTGTAGAGTTAGGAGAACCTGCGGAATTGCCAGATGTGGTACGTGTAGCACTGCTAGAACTAGCGGTAACAGGTTTGGCGCCGCCCGCTACAGTTCCGCCACTACGTGTAGTGGCTGCGGTCCGAACCCCACCAGTAGTTGTAGCTCGCCCCACGGTCGCATTACCACCAGACGCACTAGTGGTTGTAGTGGTTTTCTTTTTTGATTTTTTCTTCTTGGACGATTCCCCTACTGTCGCATTATTCGTATTATTACCGGCATCGGGGTTATTGCTGGGTGAGGTGGTGGTAGGAGTTGTGGATTTCTTGGCATTATTTGATCCACCGGAACCTGCAGCACCAAGCCCCATGGATTTCAGCATCCCATCAAACGCGGTATCAACCTTTTTTATCTGCGAGTTGACGTCCTTGAGGGATTTATCAATATCTTGCGGTGAATTACCGGAAGATTGATTACCTGCTTTATCACTCGAAGAACCTTCGAAGCGAAAAGGTGTCCACCCAATAAATTCCCCATATTTATTCTCGTTACCGTTCACAACCGCTAACCGAAAAGTGCCAGCTTCCACCTTGCTGGTGTCCTGAATGGTGAATTGCTTATTGGCATCAAGCTGATGCCAACCGTCCTTCCCAGTCGGCCACCATTCGCGTTTCTTCCATACGGTTTTATTCTCAACAGTTTTATTCTCAACATAGGGGATGGCATAAACCCAATCACCGGGTTGACCAGTGGAAACAGTGACTTTTATCTTGTTACCATCTTGGGCTGCGACCACAGTCTGGTTTTCAGGAGTGAATTTACTGTTCGCAATGGCTTTGCCAGGAGCCCATAGCGGATGGTATTTGCCCTTTACAAAGGTCAGTTCTACCCCAGATACCGGATCTCCATCCTGCAAGGAACCGCTAAGAACTTGAATAACGTGCCTGCCATCCTCAAAAACCCCTTCTTTTGTCCCGTTCACACCGGTTGTTGTTCCATTAGGAAGCGGCATATTGATGTCAAAGTCACCATTATTTTCGGCGGCAGCCAGGAACCAAATGGTATCATCCCCCTCTTTGTCGCTGTTGGGATCCCATGGTATGGGAAGCGGCTGGAGGCGATGGGTATTCTTCCCGTCTACTTTGATGGCAATCTTGGCGCCACCGCCCTTCGCGTTGCAATAATCCTTGCCCTTGATGTGAATCGTATTATCAGCGGTAATACCACCAACAATTTCGGGGACTGGGGTGCGCCCGGAGTCAGGAAGACATTCTGGTGATGAATTCGTCTTTGTCTCACCTGCCGTTTCAGATGCAGTGGGTTCTTTTGCCCCCTCGGTACCTGCTTGTGCTTGTCCTGCATCAGGTTTCGGCCCACTAGCAGGTGATTCGGAAGTAGGCTCAGAAGTCGAAGTCATACCAGCCGGATTATCCGGTTGCCTGGTAGCCGCATCAGCAGTGGCCTGCTTTGATTCACCTGAATTATCAGCTGTTTGATGCGGCACATTATCCGTTACTTCTGTAGCGTCATTACCGGGCTGAGGGGTTTCTGCAATAGCATTTGCCATTGAAAATCCGGATGCCAGCAATGATGCTGTGATGACGGCAGCGGTACGCCGAACTCGGCGGGGTATTCGACGAGCTGGTTTGGGAGAAGTAACCATAGTGCGATCCTTAACGTGGAGGCGAGTTTTATACCAGGAATTCGACAACCTGATCGACGATTGTGTTCATGAGCAGCACACCACCGGTAGAGGTCCACAGGGAACCGTCGACCGGAATGATGTGATCCTCTTGGTAGGCGTAAAGGTCTTCAAAACCAGGGACCTTGGTGGCTTCGGCAATGGCTTCTTTGGCGCCTTCGGTATCTACGGAACCGCCTGCCTGGGTGTTTCCCACCGAGGAACCGCCTAGGGTGCCGAAGAAAATATAGTCGGCATCGATATCGCTGAGGTTTTCTTGCGACACTGGTTCCGAGTGTCCTTTGCCTTCCCTGTCTTGCGCCGGGGGGCGTTTGAGGCCCAGGTCAGTGAGGGCCCGGCCGGCCGGTAGTTCTTTGAGGATCAGAGCAGCATTATTGCCTTGCCAGCGAATAATGCTGAAGGTTTTATCCTGGTATTTTTCTAGTTTTTTGGTGGCGTCTTTGACTTTTTTGTCGTAGTCCTTCATGAGGTCTTCAGCTTCGTCCACCATGTTGAGGGCATCGGCGGTGAGCCGCAGGTTTTCCCGCCAATCACCACCCGGGTAGCCGGTGTACACGGTTGGGGCGATTTTTGCTAACGCGTCAAGCACTGGCTGGTTATTATTCACGCTGGTGCCGTCGACCAGGATGAGGTCCGGTTTAGCAGCACCAATGGCCTCAAAATTGGGTTGCGCAACGTTACCGAGGATGGGAATATCTTTGCCCTTATCACTCAAGTAGTTGGGGATGGTTGATTGGCCACGACCTGCGGTAGCACCCACTAGTGGCACACCTAAGGCCAACGCATTATCAAGCGTGGGTTCGGACATGGCAACTACTTTTTGCGGACTTGCCGGCACTTCAATCTCATTGCCGTCGAGGTCTTTTACCGTCCTGCTGCCACCCTGTACTTTGGCTTTTTTACCACCATTACACCCGGATAATGCGAGCCCGGCGGCACTAAGTCCGGCGAGGCCTAGGAAGTGACGACGGCTAAATTTTTTATTCATCACAGTATGTTTCTTTCTATTTTTGTTCCTGCGCTTTTCGACGAGATCTATAGCGCCTTGCCTCGTCGAAAAGCGTAGTCCACAGCTATTGCCTATAAATTAATGATGCAAGAACCCCCGTCATGACCAGTAAGGCCTATGAGCGGGGATTATTGCCATTTTTAATGATTAGAACCGGAATTGTGGCGGGAACCAATCACGGGGAATCAAATTGAGTTTGACCAGTGACCCCAAGACTGCGGTAGCCAAACCTGCGATGCCCAAAACGGAGGCAACGGCAATGACGACCTTGCGTACGTTGGTGCCGTCCTTGAAGTAGTTCAGAAGGTTCTCGACGCCTTTGTTAAGATTGTTTTGCGGTTCTTGTGAAGGCTTCGGTTTTTCCGAGGTTTTTGCAGGTTCGGAGGTTTTTTCCGGCTCCGAGGTCTTGCTCGGCTTCGGTGCCGGAGCCTCTGAAGTTGTTTCCGGTTGCGAAGGCTTTGGTTGTGGCTGCGGATCTGGCTTTGGCGCTGGGGCTTCTGAAGTCTTTTCCGGTTGCGAGGGCTCTGGTTGTGGCTGCGGATCTGGTTGCGGTTTCACACTTGGGGTAGCACCACAGGCGTCAGAATCATCACCGGTTTCATTGACCCAAATAACGGCGCTACGGGATGCGACCGGACCGCCATCGTTACCACCCAGAAGGGTAATCACCTGCTTACCAGCCTGGAATTTGGCATCAAATGCCGGCAATACTACCCGCACGGTGAAATTGCCATTCCCAACTGTTGCCGCCGGGATTTCCAATGTCGTGGCGTTACCCTCATTGTATTCCAAATTATCACCGGCGCTTTGATCTGCTGGCCACTCCGACTTATTGGAATTCAACTTCATGCCAAGGAAACCGTCGCTAGGACGAGCAGCAAAACCAGTACCGGTCATAGTTACGACATCACCCGGTTTGTAGGTCTGCTTGTCAAACGATAGTTCACCCACCCCATTGCCTTTACGCGGTTCATTGACAACACATTGTGCATCCTGCGCGGTTGCAACAGCAGGAACGACAGCAAGGCCGCCACCAAGGAGCGCAACCGACAAGGCACCAGCCATAAACCTGCGAGTTGCGGTAGCAGAGATCTTATTTTTTTGCATATTCACGCACTTTCCCCCGCACGCACATGGAGGAGATTTTGGATTGCGCACGGGCGTGATCGACTTTTCAAGAGCGAGAGCAAAGGAAAAATATTATACTCTCAATATTTGAATTAAGGCTAATCTAATTTCTCTTTGACTCACCATCAAGATAGTAGGTGAACCTTTGTAAAATAACAAGAGACCCATTGGCGCAGATCACACTGAGGGGTGGTAAAAAAGCCGATTTTTACGCCCAAATCCACCCTTTGATTTAGTTGCCCATTCACTATTTATAGTGCTAGATGGCATATTATCTATCGATCTCTCGCGGTCATAAAGTTAGGTAGCTATCTAAATGTTGGATACCACACAATCGGTCATAAATACGGGACTTTACCCCTGTTTTTACCCCCGTTAAATGAGACCAATGTAACTAAATTCCTAGGCTCTCTTGGGGGTGAAACCGGCATAGAATCCAGCCACTTTTCAAATAACGGATTAAATCTGACTATAAATAATTCCTACCCAACAGTCAGTATTTATCCAAATTAACCATTAGCCACATGTCTAAATATTGAGGTTGCAAATATTAAATTCATACGATACTGCTCCCCCATTTTTCATCGGCGACAACGGAATCGCCCCAAAATATGGCCGTTTTTATAATCATCATCACTATATCGTCACCGCAAATACTCCAGGCAACCAAGTAAAATCGGGGGCTTTACGACGCGCCCCAGGCACCGTTGCGGGAAAAACCACCAGCGACATTCGTGAAAGCCCCACCGAAGAGGAGATTCCCCCCCCACCTACCCCGACACAATTGGCCTCTAAACCATGTCATTTGCCGTACATCGTCGGCTTTTCTTTAGCATCACTTTATCTTAATAAGGCATAACTATGTTTTTATTCATCAAAATTGAAATGCGAATTGACCTCCACCAACTTCTTCTCGTAAACCTGTTTAGTAAGCACAAAAATGTAGCAACGTGAAAAATCACGTTGCTACATTGTGCGCCACAATGAATTATTTAGAACTTAAAGCCCTGAAGCCATTCCTTCGGGATCATGCCTTGCTGCGCCAGGAGACCAACCACACCTGCAATAATGGCCGGGATGCCGATGGCTGCGGCGACCGCGAACAGGATGCCCTTGGTGTTGTCCTTCAGGCTGCCGAAGAACTTGTTGAAGTCGGACTTGCCATTGCCGTCACCAGGCTTGCCCGGCTCAGTGGGCTTGGTGCTGGGTTCGGTGGTCGGTTTGGTGGACTCGGAAGGCTTAGTGGTGGGCTTGCCAGGTTCGGAAGGCTTAGTGGTAGGTTTACCCGGCTCGGTAGGCTTAGTCGTAGGCTCACTCGGCTTAGCCGAAGGTTCGGTGGAGGGATTGGCGGGATCCTCCGGCTCTTCCGGAGTCGGCGTTTCTTCCTGCTGGAGGGTGTAGCTACACGGATCACCTTCATGACCAGACTTATTCACCCAAAAGTCAACGCTACGGCTGAGGGTTACTTCCTGGTCATTATTATCATCGGTGCCGGAAAGAGTCAGGACGTTCTTGCCCATGAAAAGGCCGCCTTCACCAATCTCTGACGGAAGCTGAGCCTGGACTCGAATGATGCCTTCCTTGGCATGTCCCCGATCATCCACATTTTCGATAATCAGCTTATTACCATCAACATGTACACCTTCGATGCCCTCCTGGTAAGGCCAGGCAAGACCGGTCATGGCATTCCCATTCAAGGTCAGGTAGGGATCTTTGAGGAGTTCCAGATTCTCGGCAGAGATCTCCAACACGTCACCTGGCCAGTAGGTATTCTTCTGCAAGGCCAGGTTAGAGTCTTCAAGACCCAGGTTCTTTGGACCAACGAAGCTGCCGTTGCATTCTTTGATTTCCTGAGCACCGGCAACCGAAGGTACCACGGTCAAACCGCCAGCAACCAGGGCCAATGATGTGAGACCGGCAAGTGCCCGTTGGGTGGCCTTTCCGGCAAATACGCTCTTGCTCATGAGCAGTCCTCTCGTAGAGAGGTAAATAGTGGGGGTAAACACCATTTACCTTTACAAAATAGATAAAACTGAAGAAAAGCACAGAAGAACTGATAGCATATTACAAATAATCATATGCAGTCAGCGCTACATTCGCTTATGGTCATGAGCATAAGCAGACCGACCAATGATGCGCAAGGGGTAAGCCTAGTTCAAATCTAATAAAATCCCATATAGCAAATATGCGCACAACGTGGGGAAATGATCTTTTAGGCATGAATCCCTCGGGCATTTAGCGCGCTAGAACATAAGAATCAGCTATACATACAACCACTCACAGAAGGTAAAAATCTCCTTAAAAGTCTCCTGTCAATTCACGTAAAAATATTTTGAAAATTACCCCTATGGTCCTGTCAATCGGAAACTACAAAACCATAGATTTTTTGCTATTAGCCCCAAATGGCCCCTATTTTTAGGGGCTCTGTCCCATAACAAAAACAGCGATGCGGATTCGCATCGCTGTCGGAAATAACGGTTTTGGTTCAGTATTAGTGGTTATCGGCACCGCAGAAGGCGGTGCTTTCACCAGATTCATTCACCCAGAACTCAACATTTTTCATAATGGTGGGTCGACCGCTATAGTCGATGCCTACAAGAGTGATGGTGTGCTTACCGGTGGTGAAGTCGTCGTCAAGCTTGGGCAGCACTACCTTGGTGGTAAAAGAACCACCAAGATCGGAATCACGCAGGTACAGGGCCTGATCGTAGTCGTCATAGATCTTCAGAGAGCTGCCGGCGCTCTGGTCTTTAGGCCAGTTGGCGGTGTTGGAATCCAACGACAGGTAAGCGTCGATAAGCGGCCGGAACCCGGTGCCGGTAAGGGTCACAACGTCACCCGGCTTATAGGTGCTCTTGTCGGCGGTCATCGTACCTGCGCCTCTTTGCGCGGGTGCACCGGCATCGACATTGCAGGTACCGGCGCGCTCGGCGGCGAAAGCGGTGGGAGCAGCCAAGATACCCCCGGTCATGAGAGCCAACGACATCAATCCAGCAATAGCACGTTTCATAGCCATACCTTTCTGATTGCACGACAAATTGTCGCGGAGGATTTACGGATTTGAACAGAGGAAAGAAGAAGAAGGAGATAAGCACAACGAGGGAAAATAGCAACAAACAAATAATAGCGTGTTATCGCTACCCATTTTGCTTATGGGTCTTGAGTTTAACGAAGCTGCCCCCGGTTCGCAAGGGAAAAACCCTTCGAAAACCCGGTAAAAAATTAGATACTCGAAGAACACTGTCCAGTATTGTGACCCATAGTTATCGCATTAGACGATGTAAACGCCATATGTCGGTAGATGTTTTCAATATATAAAACATACCCCAACAGCCCAAAAAATAATCCCAAAATTACCCCCATATGGCGAAAAATACCAACAAAACAGTACAGACATGACCGAGGAAATCTGTCATTCAGGGGTAAATCATGGGGTGATTGAGGCGTACGGGCGTCGACAAGCAAAAACGGCAACGATGCCATACATCGCTGCCGCTATTGGGTGGAAATTTTAGAACCGGAGCTGCTGCGGAACCCAGCTGCTTGGGATCACGTTAAACCGTGCCATGGCACTCAGGGCGCCGGCAAAGATAGTGGTCAAACCAAGCACCGCAAACACGGTGGCAAGGAGATTCCGCAGAGACGGCAGGTTAGCGGGGTCACGCAGTTTGCTGCTGAAATCTTCGAGCGAATTTCGGTCACCCGGCTTACCTGGTTTGCCCGGATCCGGCGTCACCGCACCGTTGTACTTATAGGTATATACTTCGTCGAAGCGCTCACCATTCTTCTCTGCGGCGGCCTTGTTCACCGCAATGATCGTACCGTCACCGGCAACGCTCACATGGTTCGGATTCGTGCCTGCCGGCAGGTTAGCAACCACCTTATTGGTAGCAGGGTCAATAACCGTGATCGTGCCACCACCACGGTTGGTCACATACACCCGCTTATCGGCCTTGTTGTAGTGTGCATTCAGCGAACCGGCACCGGTCGGAATGCTTGCCACCACCTTCTTGGATTCGGTGTTCACCACAACCACATTGCCGGAGCCCTGCGACGCAACGAAGATGTTCTTGCTTACCGGATCGTAGGCGATACCTGAAGCGGATTCCACCTGGTCCTTAGGCAGATCGTAAATGGTCACCTGATCGTTGTTGCGAACATCAATCTTGGCCGCCTTAGGAGCATTCAACGAAGTGGCGAATAATTCCCCGGTCTCCTGATTGAACTCAAGGCTCATCACCCGTTCAAAGCCAGGTAGCTTGATCCGCCGCACTGGCTCGTTCTTATTGGCATCAAAAACCACTACTTCATCACCGGAGGCAGCGGAAACATAGGCCAAGCTGGTCTGCTCGTCGACTACCACGTCACGCGAGTGTGCCACGGAACCCTTCGGGAAGGTCTTCACATGGCTCAAATCATCCTGCTTGTACACAGAGACGGTATTTTGCTGAGTGTTCGTCACCCATACCAAACCCTTATTATTATCCAGGCCGACGCCGAAAGCAGCATAGAACTTCTCGCCGTCCTTTTCTAGCGCATCATTCTTTGCGACGACATCCAAGGTCTTAGCATCCAGCTTGTAGATCGTGGACTTATTCGTGCCTTGTGCACTCGTCACAAACACATGACCGGTCTTGTCATTCACTGCCGACTGGTACAGGCCCGACGGCAATTCCTTCTTCACACCCGAATACTGGTCAACATTCAGGGACTCGGTGCTGGCATTTACTTTGGTGTTGGTCTCAAGGGTCTTAGTTTCACCACCGGCAGTGTAGGTGAAGGAAATCACCTTGCCGAAGGGGGCGTCTACCGGAACCTGGACGTCCTTAATGGTGACTTGCCCCTTGTCATCGGCGGTGCCTTCCTGGTTCTTCAGCCAGTTCACGCCCTCGGTGCCGACCGCGGTCACCTTGGCGTCTTTGGGCAGGCCAGCGGCATGGAATTCCACTTTCGAACCGGTAGCAGCATTATTGCTGACGGCACCGGCTGGGGTGACTTCGAACGGGATCTCCACGCTGGTGTCCTTGGCGGTAGCCTTCACCGCATATTTACCGGCGGCAAGTCCCTCGGAAATAGTGACGGAACCTTGGGCTTTACCGTCTTCGCCAACGGTGATGGCGCCACCCCGACCGGCTTTTGTTTCCTGGCCATTGAAGGTAACGGTGACTTTTTCGCCCTTGGGGAAGTTTGTTAGAGAAAGGTTGAGTGCTACATCACCCTTCTTGCCGCGGCGGTTATCAATCGCGGTGACCGTGGCTTTGGCTTCGCCGGTGGCCTTGGACTGCTGCTCTGCTGGCTTGTTGTCGTTATTGGGTTTATTATTGTCGGGTTTGTTGTTCCCTTGGTTGTTTTGATTGGCTTGGTTTGCCTGATTGTTGCCGTTATTGGCCTGGTCCGCTGGCTTGTTGTCAGGTTTGTTACCATCCTGGTTGTTATTGCCGTTATTGGCGTTGTTATCCTGGTTGCCCTGGTTATTGCCATTATTGGCATTATTACCATTATCAGCCTTGTTGTCATCTTGCTTGGGCTGGGTGGGCTTTTCCGTGGGGCCTTCGGCACCACATGGTTGGGTTGCATCCCCGGACTCATTGACCCAAATGTCAACGCTGGTAGAAACCTGCGGGCCATTATCGTCACCACCCAAAACCGTGATGACATGCTTACCTTCCTGGAATTTATCGGTGAATTCTGCAGGAAGCACCACCTTAATGGTGAAGTTACCATCCTCATCAAGAACCGAACCAGGAGCAATCAACGTAGTCGGGGTGTCGCCACCTTGGTATGCAAAATCATCGCCGGCACTTTGATCCTTCGGCCAATCAGCCTTATTGCTGTCCAGCTTCACTGCCAGGAAGGTGTCCTCTAGCTGTTCGCCAGTGTCACGGTGAACACGCTTGGCAAACCCGGTACCACTGATTTCGACAACATCACCAGGTTTGTAGGTGCTCTGGTTTGCCGAAATGGCACCCTGGCCTCGTTCTTTCCGCTGTTCATGAGCAATGCACTGGGTTGCGGTATTATCTTCCGCAGCAGCATGCGGTATGACTGTCAAACCACCGGCAACTAACGCCAGCGAGGTCAACCCAGCGATAGCACGCTGGGTAGCAGTTCTTGCATTTGCGGTCTTGTTCATATCATGTACTTCCTCTGCCACCATATCCAGCAGAAATAATGCCGGAGATACTGACAGCTTGGTTGAATCGGTAAGAAAAGCACGGAGGAAACTCATGTGGTCTCCGAAAGAACCACCACATATTTATTACCTCATCGGCTTGCCGTTCTGAGAGTAAACAAGTTAGGCGCAATTATCAATAGTAAGGCATGCCTTAAACCTAATAAAATACCTGGTAACAAACTTGCTAATTATAGTAAGACATATCTTTGGCACTATTTTTATGGATAGCATTCACCATGGTTAATCACAAAAAAGCATCACACGTTTCGATGACGATAAAAGGTTAGCTTTCCCTTAATGGGACCCGTCATGGGGGTGAAAAATTTTTCCAAATTACCCCCAGAATTCTATTCATCCCCCATTGGCAATCTTATATCGCGGAAGCTGCCTCCCCACTACCCCCAGACGACAGAAGCAGACAAAACCCACAAATGATACAACTATTGGTTACCCTATATCGAATCAGGCAATGATCTTAAATCTGCAAAATACCAATTATTACCAAAGTGTTGAACTAAAAATCTATCTTCTACCGGAAGAATGATGCCAAAGTTCATCGTAACGATCGGCGATCTTCTACCCCCAACTATTGTATTATTTTCGCATTCCCGAACGATGCCTGACTGCCTTCGTGTTGTGCACCGTCATTATTTCGTCACAGACGAAATACGGCGATACCTTCTCTTCTATCATGGGAGCGTGTCGCCGTATTTCAAGCAAGTGTTGAACGAGTATTGCGCAGTCCCTGCGCAACTGTTGCACCAGGTGAGTCCCTATCGACTAATTCACCTGGTCAACCAGTTATTATGATCTTCTGGAGCTAGGTCTGGGGACCAGACTTTAGAACCGAAGTTGTTCTGGAACCCAGCTGGCCGGAATCACATTGAACTTAGCCATGGCACCCAGGGCACCAGCAAACAGGCCGGTCAGACCCAGTACCGAGAACACAGTAATCAGCAGGTTCCGAATCCCCTTCAGGTTCGAAGAGGGGTTTTGCGGAGTCGGGGTGGGCTTAGGCTCCGGCTTATCGGTAGGCTTCGGATCCGCGGTGGGCTTCGGCTTCTCCGTGGGCTTTTCGCTGGTCTTCGAAGGTTCCGGCTTCGGCTGGGGATTCGGGTTCGGCTGTGGTTTCACCCCGTTGAACTTGTAGGTATACACCTCGTCAACGGGCTGACGACCCTCACCCTTAACAGTGCCAGCCTTATTCACCGTGATAATGGTGCCGTCGGCAGCAACACTAGTGTGGTTAGCGTTCTTACCTGCGGGAAGATTGGCAACAACCTTATTGGTGGCGGGATCAATGACGGTCACGGTACCAGCACCACGGTTGGTCACATATACTCGCTTATCGTCCTTGTTGTAGACGGCATTGAGTGCACCAGCACCAGTGGGGATGGTGGCAACAACCTTCTTAGTTTCGGTACTCAGCACGACTGCTTCACCGGAGCGTTGCGAGGTGACAAACAGGTTCTTGCTTACCGGATCATAGGCAACACCGGCACCAGATGCGAAGTTCTTCGGCAGGTTATAGATGGTCACTTGGTTGCCGTTACGCAGATCAATCTTGGCTGCCTTGGGGGTACCGCCAGATGTGGTAAATAGTTCACCGGTGTCCTGATTCAGGTCCAGGCTCATAACCCCATCGAAACCATCAAGCTGGATGGTGCCAATCGGCTGGTCTTGGTTTAGGTCGAAGACCACAACTTTGTTGGCGTTATCACCGCCGACAACCGAAACATATGCTAGGCCAGTCTTTTCATCAATGGCCACGTCGCGGGAGTGCGGTGCAACATCCTTCGGGAAGGTCTTCACGTGGGTCAGGTCGCTCTGCCGGTATACTGACACGGTGCCTTGACGGGTATCGGTCACCCAAACAAGGTTGCGGGTGTTATCCAATGCAACGCCGTAAGCAGCGTAAACGTTGTCCGCACCGTCTTTTTCTAGTGCATCGTTCTTTGCGACGACATCTAAAGTCTTCAGATCCAACTTGTAGATGGTGGACTTGGAGGTGCGCTGCGCGCTAGTAACGAACACATGACCGGTATCATTATTGACGGCCGACTGGTACAGGCCAGAGGGTAATTCCCGTTTGATGCCACTGTACTGGTCGACGCTCACCGGTTCGGTGCTGGCGTTCACCTTGTTGGTGGTCTCTGCTTCAACCTTCTTACCATCATTGGTGGTGTAGGTGTAATAGACGATCTCACCAAATTTAGCATCAGCTGGGATCTGAACGTCGGTAATGGAAATTTGGCCATTTTCTGGAACAACCGCATCCCACACCTGCTTCTTGGTCAACCAGTTTTGGCCATCGGTGCCGACTGCGGTGATTTTAGCACCGGCGGGCAGACCAGCACCATTGAAGGTAACTGCGGAACCTGCGGCAGCGTTATCGCTCAGGGTAGCAACGGGGTTGACCTGGAACTTCGCATTGGCATGGGTGTCTTTGGCAGTCACTGTGATTTCGTACTCACCTGCGGGCAAATCCCTCAGGGTAACGGATCCCGTGGCCTTACCGGTTTCGTCAACCGTGACTTCTTTGTCCAGTGGGATTTCCTTATCGTCATATTTGACGCTGACTTTTTCTCCCTTGGGGAATCCTTCCACGGAGAACTTGACGGAAATATCACCCTTCTTACTCCACCGACCGTCGGTTGCGCTAACAGAAGCCGATGCCGAAGCCGAAGCATTGGTATTCGGCTGCGGCTGGGGGTTCGGATTTGGCTGCGGATTTGGGTTTGGCTGCGGTTGCGGCTGTGGGTTGGGTTGCGGGTTCGGCTGCGGCTGAGGTTGCGGCTGTGGATTCTGGTTGTTCACGCCACAAGCATCATCATCATTCCCGGTTTCATTCACCCAAATCTCGGTGCTCTTGGAAACGGTTGGGCCACCATCGGCACCACCAAGAACCGTAATGATGTGTTTGCCAGGCTTGAAGTTATTATCAAACTCTGCTGGAAGCACTACTTCTGCTTCAAAACCGTCGTCGGTCAGCAGGTGAGAGGGGACAATCAAGGTGGTGGCATCACTGCCATCCTTGAATTCCAGCAGGCTACCGTCTTCCTGTACTGGCCACGTGTTGGAATTGGAATCCAACTTCAGTGCCAAATATGGATTAGCGATCGGCTGGCCATTGCTTTGACGTGCATCAAAGACTGCACCATTGAGCTTGACAACATCACCGGGCTTGTAGGTGGACTTGTCTGCACCAAAAGCACCAGCCCCATTTTCGCCACGAGCCTTATTAACAACACACTGACTGGTTTGTTGCTGCGCACTAGCATAGGGCATCACGGTGAGGGTACCGGCAACAAGAGCCAGCGATGTCAGCCCAGCAATGGCACGCTGGGTGGCGTTTCTTGCAACTACATTTTTCATGATCCACGCTTCCTCTACGCGCGATAACTAGCAGGATCACCACGTGTTACCGCTTGTAGTTTGGTCAATTTTGACAAGAAAAGCACAAGGAAACTGATAACAAACATCGAAAAGATCGCTGTGTTTTCAGCACCTTGTCAGCTTGACATCCACGAATGTAAACGAACTATCGACGAAGCACAATAGCGAGCTGCGTGCCAAAATCTGATAAAACCCCTGTTAGCAAACATGCGATAAAGAAAGCTAACCCTAAGATCACTTTGTATATACTTACATTCACCAAGCTAGCCTATATAAAAGTCTCTACATTTAGATGATTATAAAAACTTATGGTTTCCTTAAATGTTAAATGGAAAAAAGATCAAAAATTTTTCCGAATTCACCCCCAAATTCCTGTCAAAACCCACAAAGTATGTCGTATATCATTTTTGATGCCCATAGATTTAGGGGCAACTATCAGAGAGGCCATGTTGAAGGATCAGATATCAACCTATGGCCTAAAAATCAACCTTGAACATTGTTTTAACTTGCGCATGGCGCCCAATATGTTAATCAATTGCGATCAATTGCCGTGTGTGGATTAGTACATAAATATGTACGAAAGGCTACCCCTGAGTTCACCGTCGAAAAGCTCTATAATCCGCAGGCTGGGACTGTTTTACCCATGGAAAGGCTGTATTTTTATCATCGCAGACAAAAATACAGTGGAGTCTTTCGGGGACTGCCACTGTGTTTGGGGATATGCTTCGGTTCAGGCACCAGAGTTGCACTGGAATCCAGCTGGTTGGGCTCACTGGGCGAATGGGATGGCCTTGGATTCCTCGGTATCCTGAGCGTTTGAGTTTTTGCTGGTTTGTCGCCTTCAACACTCACTTCTCTACCAACGCTTTACGACGTTGCGTCTCCACAACTCGCCCATAACAAAAAGGTGCAGCAATGCGGTTAGGCATTGCTGCACCTTGTCTTCAGTTACCAAATGACGCTCATGAATTCATTTGGATTTCTGATCCCCTACCGGAATTGCGGAGGGAGCCATTCCTTCGGGATCATGTTGGCGTGTGCCATAGCGGCAACTGCACCAGCAATGATGCCGGTCAGGCCAAGCACGGAGAAGATCGCAATGAGGATAGTCCGATACTTGCCCAGCTTGCTGCTGAGATCCTGGCTGCCGGTCGGCGGCTTCGGCTTCGGGTCCTCGCTCGGCTTCGGCTTCTCGGTTGGCTTCTGAGTGGTGGACTCAGAGGTGGAAGGCTTCGGCTGCGGAGGCGGAGTCGGCGCATTGTACTTGAAGGTGTAGATTTCATCGACATGTTGATCTACACCACTGTCCTTGAAAGCGTTGTTGACCACTGCAACAGTGCCGTTAGGCGCAATGCTCAAGTGACTTGGTTCATCACCAACCGCTAGGTTAGAAACAACCTTATTGGTAACTGGATCAACTACTGTGAGCGTGCCAGCATCATGGTTCACCACATAGACTCGCTTATCCGTGGGATTATACCGTACATCCAACGTACCTGCACCAGTTGGGATGGTAGCAACAACCTTCTTAGTCTCAGTACTCACGACCGAAACTTCGCCGCCACCAGTACCCACAAAGATGTTTTTGCTTGCTGGATCATATGTAGCGCCAAGGACTGTTTCCGCTCCCTTAACAGTGAAGCGTTCAACCTTCTTGCCATCAGCAAGATTGACCTTTGCTACCTGCGGGTCAGCAGAATCACCTGAGGTAGCAATCAACTGGTTGGTTTGCTTATCCAAAGACAGGCTTGCAACCTTCTCGAAACCATCCAACTTGACTGTACCAATAACTCCAGTCCCATCCTCATCAGCATTCATATCAAGGATGGAAATTTCATTACCTTCGCCTGCCACGTAAGCAAGATTTGCCTTTTCATCAACAACTACGCTTGTAGCACCCCGAATTGGCGCCTTAGAGAAGGTCTTAACATGAGTCAAATCACTCTGTCGATAGACTGAAACAGTCCCAGTCTCAAAGTTGGTTGCCCAAACCTGATTCTTGTTATCCAGGGCAATACCATCAGCGGCATAACCCTCATAGATATCGGTCTTAGCCTTAACATCCAAGGTCGTAGCGTCAAGCCGGTAGATGGAGTACAAGCCTTCAGCTGAACGACGGGTCACAAAGATGTTGTTAGAGCTGGAATCAAATGCCGATTGATAAAGAGAGCTAGGCAAAGTCCGCTTAGCTACAGCATACCGATCAATGTTGCTGGTCTCAGTACTGGAAGTCACCTTAGAATCAAGCAGCACTTCATATTCTTTGCCATCTTCTTTTGCCAAATAGGTGAAGAAGATAGGGTCGCCGGACTTAGCATCGGCCGGAATCAGCACGCCTCGAATAGCAACTTCCCCCCTATCATTAGCAAGAGCGTTGACGGATTGGTCGTGCCGCAACCAGTTTGCGCTGTCAGTACCAACAGAGATAATCTTATCTCCCTCTTTCAAACCACTGGCTTCGAAATCCACCTCTGATCCCGCTGCCGTACCACCCGTAATCAAACCTTTGACATCAGGATTCGTTGGTTTAGGAGCAGCTTCTTTCAGCAACTGTGGTGCATTTGCGAGTGCGACAGCAGCGGCGCCTTCAGGCAAAGCTGCATCCTCTGCGGCGGCTTCAGGGGCAGCGGCTTCTGCCGGGGCGGCCTCTTCAGCTGCTGCGTCGTTGTTGGGTTCTGCTGTAGCAACTACTGGTTCAGCAGGTTCATCTTGCGCACCAGCATAGGGCATGACGGTCAGCCCACCGGCAACAAGTGCCAGGGAGGTCAACCCGGCGATTGCTCGCTGGCTTGCAGTCTTGGGAAGTAAGTTCTTCTTCATATCACTTTCCTCGCTGTTCGATGTGACGTATCAAGCCGGGGGAGGAACCAAATAACAATCTCATGAGAGATTTTTGTTTTCAGCCCCCGTGGTGGCTTGTCATCACCGACCATAAACAGGCTTCTTCACAGAGCGCAATAGCCTTTGGAAATCATCACCACGCGCCAGATTCTCAGAAACCGCAGGTAGCAGACATGCCAAGCGTAAAGACTCATCAGTAGCGTTCTTTCTACTTACATGTGTTTGGCATGGTAAACACCTGAAAAACAGCATTATGCAATTACATAAATAGAGTCTCAGCTAACTTTAAGAAAAATGCTGGAAAATTGCTGGAAAAAATCTTGAAATTACCCCCGTTTTCCTGTCAGAAACCCGACAGTTGGCCAGACTCTATGTTTGATACTGCTGTAAATTGCCCCCATTTATGGGGGCATCAAAAGAATTTTCCTGCAGAATTACCAAAACGCCGGCAACTGCCCTTAATTTTATGGGCTAAAAAGTTCAAAATCAAATCCGTGATATTACCCCCATAAATCAGGGCAGCAAACCTACTAAACTCGCTCTTTATTAGGCTCACCTATGATTTGATTGTTTACCCTATGTAGGGGCATGATTACTTAGGTATCCAACCTTTCGACAAGTCCCGTGCCCCCAAAAAGCTGCATGTCAGCTCATCTTTATTTTGACAACACACAACATGACCAATCGACATATCACCATGAAAAACCCACCCCAGCACATTATCATCACCGGTGCTACTGGCGGAATTGGCGCTGCCTGCACTAAACTATTTCGGTCGCACGACCATGTAGTAAGCACATGGGATATACCCGAAGTAGATGTCACCGATATCCACCAGGTCACAGAGCAGTTCCGACAGGACGTCGACAAACATGGACCAGTAGCTGCATTGGTACATTGCGCTGGTGTCATGGAACCAGACTCTGCTACCAATCCGCAAAATACCAGGAATATGACCATCAATTATGGGGGTGTGGTGAACGTATGTTCTGTCGTCGCAAAGCACATGCAGGAGCAACGAGCTGGGGCGATTGTCGTTGTGTCGTCGAACGCCGCCACGACACCTCGCGTCGGCATGGCTAGTTATGGGGCGTCCAAGGCGGCGGTAACGGCATGGGTGCGCACACTGGCGTTGGAATCTGCGCAGTTCGGGGTGCGATGCAATGTAGTCTCGCCAGGGTCGACGGATACCCCCATGTTGCGGGGGATGTGGCAACCAGACACGGACCAGTCCGAGCAGGTCATTGCCGGCACACCACAGGAATATCGGTTAGGAATCCCGCTGCAGAAACTCGCCCAACCTGCGGATATTGCGGAAGCCTGCGCGTTTTTGATCTCCCCAGCAGCCGGGCACATCACCATGCACGACCTGCGGGTTGATGGCGGCGCCACCCTCGACTCATAACTCACTCACCATTCAAGGAGCATAATGGCTATTCCCCAACTCTCCCCCTACGAGATTCCCCCACTGCCCACAAACCAGGCCGCACACTGGCAGCTCGATCCCAAGCGTGCAGCATTATTAATCCACGACATGCAGGAATACTTCATTGCCGCATATGACCGTAATGCGAATCCCATGAGCACGGTTTTATCGAATATTCAATCGATTATTTCATTCGCTGACTCACACGGCATGCCGGTATTTTTCTCCGCGCAACCGCCAGCACAGCACTGGTCACGTCGAGGCCTGCTTAACGACGTGTGGGGCACCGGCATCGTCACGGATGCCCAGGCAGCCATTATCCCAGAGCTAGAGCCCGCAGCCGCACATCACCAGGTAATTACCAAATGGCGATATTCTGCATTCGAACGAACAGACCTGGAACAGGCACTGGCATTCACCCGACGCAACCAGCTTATTATCACCGGAGTGTATGGTCATATGGGATGTCAAGTAACCGCGGTGGATGCCTTCATGAAAGACATTCAGCCCTTCATGGTCGGCGACGCCATTGCGGATTTCTCGGCCACGGAACACGCCGAGGCCATGTCGTGGGTGGCCAAACGCAGCGGCATGGTCATAAGCACCGCGGAGGTACTCAGTGCATAGTTTTATCTTCACCGAATCCGGTTTAACCCTCACCGCGTGTGGGGTGGCCCAAGAGTTTGACCGAATTTCTGATGCGAACGAGTATTTGTATGATGGGCTTTCGTTGATAGTGGGGGCGTTACCATTTCATCGCGCCGACGCGCCCCGACTATTTGCCCCACGGGAATACAAATTCTCGTCAGAACCGGTAGCGCTGGAATCACCGGACACGCTGCCCGCGGTTGCAAGTGTGGATTTCCTCCCGCCACTGTCTGCGCACCAGCAACGCATTGAGCAGTGCATCGCCGAAATTCAGGCCGGCACCCTGGACAAACTAGTGCTTTCCAGGGCGGAGCGGTTTCATTTCACCGGTCCGGTGAACCCCGAGGCCGTGCTGGCCGGCTACATGGCGAGCGCCGGCACGGGTTTCGGATACCTGGTAGAGCTGGCGGGCGGCGAATTCTTTATCGGTCCCAGCCCCGAGGTGTTGATAAAGAAGCAGGGTCGGGAAATCTCATCATTTCCGCTGGCAGGAACCGCCATGCGTAGCACAGACCCGGAATTAGATCGCGCAATCGCCGCCAATTTGCAGGCCTCGGAAAAAGACCTACACGAGCATTCGTTTGTGACCGCGGGCATCAGGGAAGCACTCGCCCCTTTGTGTACGCAACTAGAGATCCCAGAGATTCCGCTGGTGATGCACACCGCCCACACCTGGCATTTGGGCACCCCGATCAGGGGTATTTTGCGGCCGGATGTAGACATGTCGGCCCTGGACTTGGCGCAGCTTCTCCACCCCACGGCCGCGGTCAATGGGCACCCGGCGCAGATTGCCGCGGAGCTTTTGGCTAAGCAGGAACCGGATCGTGGGTTCTATTCCGGCGCAGTGGGGTGGGCCAATGGCCGGGGCGATGGCGAATGGCGGGTGGGGATCCGCAGCGCGCTCATCAGCGGAGATACCGTAACCGCCTATGCCGGCGGCGGGATTGTCGCAGACTCCGTGGCGGCGGACGAACTGCAGGAAACCCACACGAAGTTGGGCCCAATCCGCTCCGCACTGGGCATACTGTAGGGCCGCTTGGTGGCGATCACAGAAAGACAATGAGGGATAGCAATGGGAGTGACCAAATGAGTTTGTACCCAGCCGATTTTGTGGAATTATACCGGCGGGAAGGATTGTGGTTAGACGAGACGTTTGCCACATTTTTTGCCGATGCGGCGAACCGGTTTTCCGACGCCGAGGCGGTAGTAGGACCAGACCATACCGGTGTTGAGCATCGCCTGACCTACCGTGAGCTGGCGGATTATAGCGCGCAGGCTGCCGGAGTCCTGGCCGCACATGGTGTTGGCCAGGGGGATTTCGTGGTGGTACAGCTGCCCAACATCGTGGAATACGTAGTAGCGATCGGGGCGGTGTTCCGCCTGGGGGCGCGTCCGGTGTTTGCGCTCCCCGCGCACCGACAGGCAGAACTCACCCATTTTGTGAACCAGTCGGGGGCGAAAGCGCTCATAACGACCGGCGTGTGGAACGGGTTTGACCATCGGGAATTGGCCCGGGAACTGAATATCACCACGCTGGTGGTCGCGGAGGATCCGCAAGAATTTTCGAGGTTCACATTCGCGGATTGGGTCGAGGCGAAACCGGTACCGGCGGCGCAGGTTGATCCCCTTGATATTGCGTTCTTACAGGTGTCGGGCGGCACGACAGGGATACCAAAGCTCATCCCCCGCAGTCACGCGGACTACCTGTATTCGGTGCGGGAGTCCGCACGAATTTGCGAACTTACCCCGGAGACCAGATTCTTGGTGGTATTGCCGGTCTCCCATAACTTCACCATGAGCTCCCCGGGGATTCTCGGGGTATTGTGGTCGGGCGGCACGATCGTGCTGTGCCCGGAGCCCACGCCGTCGACAAGCTTTACGCTGGTGGCACGGGAACGGATCACGTTGTGCGCGCTGGTTCCACCGCTGGCGTTGGCGTGGCTGGCCATGGCGCCGGTGCTGCAACCCGACCTGAGCAGTCTCAAGGTGTTGCAGGTGGGTGGGGCGAAGTTCACCCCGGAGGCGGCGAAACGCATCAGCCCAGAGCTCGGCTGTCGGCTGCAACAGGTGTTCGGTATGGCGGAGGGACTGGTGAATTACACCCGGCCGGACGACAGCGAAGAGCTGGTCATTGGCACGCAGGGCCGACCCATGTCGCCGTTTGACGAGGTACGGGTGGTTGACGATGCGGGCAATGATGTGCCACCTGGTGAGCGTGGCCGGTTGCTCACCCGCGGCCCATACACGATTCGTGGCTATTGGGGCGGGGCGGATCAGGGGTCCTTTACCGAGGATGGGTTTTACGCCAGCGGTGACCTGGTACGACAGCTACCGTCGGGGCACCTCATCGTCGAGGGTCGGGACAAAGACCAAATCAACCGGGGTGGGGAGAAAATCTCTGCCGAAGAGATCGAGGACCACCTGATTTCCCACGATTTGGTGCATGATGCGGCAATCATTGCGGTACCGGACCGGCTACAGGGGGAGCGTTCATATGCGTTTGTGGTACTCGCCGATGGCGCACAGTTGGACGCCACGGTTTTGCGTGATTACCTGCGAAAACGTGGGGTTGCCGACTATAAGATCCCGGATTATTTTGAATTTGCCGAGAGCTTCCCAACGACCGGGGTGGGGAAAACCAATCGCCGGGAATTGCGTCGGATCGTGCAGGAATATGTTTCGGCGAAAACTCAACAACAAGAAGAATCAACGAATTAATGTGAAGGCGGCATCATGACCGAAACAAAAATCATCACAGACGTGGCAGAATCCTTGGGGGTAGCGCCGGATATGCTCACCCCAGACACCAACCTGGCGGACGCCGGGCTGGATTCGCTGCGGCTCATCATGCTGGTGGAAAAATGGCGTGCGGAAGGCGTGACTGTGGATTTTCAAGACATACTCACCCGGGCAACGCTAGCAGAATGGTTCGAACTGTTTCAAAGCTAATATGCCTATTTTTTACACCGATGACCAGCTCATTGAGCTAATATCGCAAAGCACTGATCCATCGAATACGTGGTCGACTATTTGGGAAACTATCACCCGCGAGGGCACACCGTTAGTGGACGAAGATTCCCTGCGGATGACGTTCCTGTTTGATGCGGCAGCCGTATCAGATATGGATGTGGAGTCGGTGCATGTTTGGATTAATCGGCTCACGGACAAGGAACGGGTGACGCAAGGGTTTATGAAGAACATCCCTGGCACCACGGTGTGGGTGCGAACGGTAGAGGTGCCGCCCAGTCTGCGGGCCGCGTATTGTTTTCGGATAAATGCCGGCGAGCACCGCCCACCGGGGCATAATAGGTATCCGCATCGACGCGACCCCCATGCCCGTAATGGGCATCTGGTGATAGATGGTGACTATGGATTATCCTTGTTACAAGGCCCGGACGTGTCGGAGGTGCCGGAATCTTCGGCCTGGCAACATGTGGATTTAGCCCATCCAAGCCGGTCGATCACGGGTTCGATTTCTGGGCTGCCCACATACCTGTATTTACCAATCATTCCGCACAAGGATCTACCCTTGGTGGTCCTGATTGATGCGGATGTGTGGTTCCAACGGTTGAAGCTGGACCAGGTGTTGGACTATCTCATTGCGCAGGGACACATGCCCGCGTGTGCCGTACTCGGCATCGGTTTTACCGATCCCGCAAAGCGACGCCGACTGTTGGGTGCCAACAATGAGCTGACCGCTTTACTTACCGGTCCCGCCGTGGAATACGCACAGCGGCAAGCACAATCGGCGGGCCATACCATAGCGCACGATACCATCATCATTGCTGGTCAAAGCCTTGGTGGACTGACCTCCCTGTGGGCGGCATTGCGCCACCCGGACCGAATCCGGTCTGTGATCGCCAGCTCCCCATCGCTGTGGTGGCGCCCGGAGGATGGGTGCACACCGGCCGACCTCGCCACTATTAATGTGCCGTGGCTGGTAGAACAGATATTGACCGAAGCCCCCAATCATTCCGCGCATTCCGCTTCCGGCGCCTGCGACATGCTTCCGCCCGCCTATTTGGATGTGGGGATCCGGGAGGGAATGTCGGTTGCGCACATGCACGGCCTGCATTTCGCCATGACCAGCCGCAATTGGGAACATAGGTTCGAGGTATGGGATGGGGGCCACGACTTTGCCTGGTGGCGAGAGGCACTGCCGCACCGGTTGAGTCAAGCCCTGCGCACCTTGCCGCCGGCCACGGTAAATTACCAATAATCATAAGGATAACTAATCATAATGTCCCCGCTATCCCCCACATTCACGCTCAGCCCCGGCCAACGCGCCATTTGGTTCGCCCAGCAAACCAACCCGACCAGCACAGAATACCAGTGCGCGGAGCTACTCACCTTCGACACCACGGTGGATGTGGAGGTGTTGTCGCAGGTCATTGCCGATTGTTTGGAAACGCTGCCGGTGTTTCAGGCGCATTATGCAGGTCCGCACGAGGCAACGGCGTGGCCGCACCGCATCACGGTGGAGCGCTGTGACACGGTTGCGGGTGATGTGCAGCAGTGGGCGGCGCAGCGCATCACCGAGGTGGCGGATCCGGCGCTGCGGGGCGACACGTTGACGAAGCATTGGCTGGCGACCCTGCCGGATGGCACGGTGGTGTGGCTGGCCAGGTTCCATCACATCACCGGGGATGGTTTTGCCATCAATGCCTTGTTGTCGTGGTTGGGTGAGGCCTATACCGCGCACGTGGCGGGCAAACCCTTGCCCGAAAACCATCTGACCTGTGATTATTCGACCATTTCGGATTCGGAACCCACGCAGGAGGTGGCGGATTATTGGGCTCACGCGGGGGTGTCCGCACCGGAGTCGATCATGTCCGCCCAGCCCGCGGACGACGAAATGGTGCTGGCCAGCGCGGTCATATCCACGGCGGGACGGGCAAAGTTGCGCACTATCCACCCCGTGGAGATGGAGACCTTGGCCACGGTGGCCGCGTTTTATGTTTCCGCGTTCTCTAGCCCCGACGCGGCGACGGTGACATTGGGCATGCCGCTCATGAACCGACCATTGGGGCAGTCGCAGGTAGCGTTAACGCCCATGGTGTCGGTGTTGCCGCTGGTGGTGCCGGTTTCTTCCGAGCAGCCCATGACCATCCCGGAGGTGGCGCAGGCGTTTCGGGGGTTGCGTGCACACGCGGCGATCCGCACCGACCAGTTACGCCAGGTCTTGGGAGTGACCGATCCCCACCAGCATGTAGTTGGTCCGCACGTGAATATTCGCCCGTTTACGCCCGAGTTTCAGTTCGGATCAGCGGTTGCCCGCTTGACAACGATCTCCGTAGGCCCCATCAATGATTGTGAACTGGTGTTCCAATCTTTACCAGATGGCGGCCTGGAAATCATCGTCATGGCCCGGGGAAGCAATTTGAGGCTCGATGTGCATCGACATGCAAACCGGTTGGCCCACCTGATTCGAAAAATCGCTGAGCAGGGAAATTTTGATAGTGTTTCGGTTGCCACGACGGCAGAGCTGGCAGAGATTGCAGCAGCAAATGACACCGCGCATGAGCTGCCCGCTCGAAGCCTGCCGGAGCTCATCGAGTTCAATCGAACAAGGACTCCCATGGATGTCCTGGCGTTGGGCATATGGTACGACAGCAAGATCAGTAGCGGCCAGGGCCCGCGGGGCACGTTTGCGTGGCGCACGTGGGCGCAGGTGTGGACCGCGGTTGATGATCGAGTCGCAGTGCTGCGCGACCTGGGCTTGGGGCCCGGCCATGTGGTGGCGGTGCATCTGGAGCGCAGCGAGGAGTTTCTCCTGACGGTGGCGGCGGCCGCCAGCCTGGGGATTGCCTGGTGTCCCATCGACCCGGACCTGCCCCCGGACCGTAAGGCCCACATGGTGGCAACGAGTAACGCCGCGGCTGTGGTCACGCTCACACCGGTAGCCGACACGGTGGTCGATGACGCCACCACTGGCATTACCACCATTGATGCCGCGAACTGGCAGGTGACGCGGCGAGCAAGGATTCCCACGGCCGGCGATCCGGAGTGCGCGTATATTCTGTTCACCTCGGGCTCCACGGGCACCCCCAAGGCCGTGGGGGTTTCCCAGGTGGGTATTGCCAACCGGTTGGAATGGATGTGCGATTATTATATCCTCGGGCCGTTTGATCGGGTGCTGCATAAAACCCCAAGTTCGTTCGACGTGTCCGTGTGGGAATATTTATTACCGTTCACCCATGGCATCTCGACGGCTATTGCATCGCCGCAGGCACACCGCAATCCTGAGGAGATTCTGGCCCACCTGCGCGTGGGGAAAATCAGCGTCTGCCACTTCGTTCCCTCGGCGCTGAAGGCGTTTTTGACCTATGCGTCGTATGCGGATAACCAACCAGATTTGCCGAAATTACGTATGGTTATCACGTCCGGGGAGGCCCTGGATTCGGGGGTGGCCCAGCGCTGCCGGACCTTGTTGGGTGTTGCGGTTCATAATCTTTATGGCCCCACCGAGGCCGCCATTGATGTGACCGCCCACACGGTCACGGACGCGGATCGGATCATTCCCATTGGGGCGCCGGTGTGGAATACCCGCATCTATGTGGTGGATCGGTATGGCCAGCCGGTGCCACCCGGGGTGCCAGGTACGTTGTTGATTGCCGGCTGCCAAGTGGCGTTGAGCTACGTGGGCCAGCCGGAGTTAACGGCGCAGCGGTTCCGCCCAGACCCGGATTATCCTGGCGAACAAATATACGATTCCGGGGATCGGGCATTGTGGCATGGTGGGGAGTTGTATTATCTGGGCAGGTCGGATGGTCAGGTGAAGCTGCGGGGTCAGCGCCTGGAGCTGGGCGAGGTGGAGTCCGCGGTCGCTACCGTGCATGGTGTGGCGCAGGCGGCCGTTGCTGTGAAGGAGGTGGGTGGCGATAAGGCGCTCGTGGCATATTGTGTTCCCACCCCCGGTGCCGATCCTCAGGCCATTTCCGAGGAGGTCTTGACGGCCACGAAGGCGGTTTTACCTGCGTTTATGGTTCCGAGCTTCGTTCTTGTCGTGCCGGAGCTGCCGATGACCCGCAATGGAAAATTGGATGCCTCGGCTCTCCCCTCCCCCACCCCGCAGGCGGTTTCCACTGTCGCGGACGCCACCCCTGCCGAGCGTCGGGTATTGCAGGCGTTCAGCGAGGTGCTGGGCACACCGGTTGCCGATGTGGATGCGAACTTCTTCGCGTTGGGTGGTAGTTCCCTCAGCGCGGTCACGGTCGCAGTGGCGTTGGATGGGGTTCATATCGCAGATGTGTTCGCACACCCAACCGCCCGATCCTTGGCCCAGCTTGTCGACGCCCCCAGCGCGGGCGACGCCGGCTTCGCGGAGGTCATCACCCTCCACGAGCACCATGGTGGCACCCCGGTGTTGTGCTTCTATCCGGCCGGCGGCTTGAGCTGGTCTTACACCACCCTGGTGCGTATGCTGGCGGATCGGGAGTATCCCGGAGGCGTGTTTGGGTTCCAGGCACCGGGCATTCTTGACGAGTCGGAGCGCGCCACCAGCATCACGGATTCCGCCGCCCGGATTTGCGAACACGTTATCGGTTCTATGGGGTTTTCGCGGGTCGCATTGGTGGGCTGGTCGGTGGGTGGTGTGCTGGCTCATGAGGTGGCCACCCAGTTAACACAACGCGGGATTAAGGTCGAACATGTGATCGTTTTAGATGCTTATCCGGCAACGGTATGGCGGCAGTTGCCCGCCCCGGACGATCGGCGGCTTTGGCAGGGGGTGCTGGCCATGGCGGGGATCACTGCGGATCGTGAGCTCACTCCCGCCGAGGTTGTGGCGGCAATGCGGTCGCGGGGCGGCGTGTTTGCCGAGCTTCCGCCCACCGCCCTGGATGGGATTCGAACCATGGTGAAACATAATGCTTACCTGATGCGGGATCATCACACTTCCCACTATCCGGGTGAGCTGATTCACGTGACCGCGGCGGCGGAACTCCCGGAACGGGACCCTCGGCTGGTGGCGTCCGCGTGGGAGCCGCACGTTGGTACGCTCACCAGTTATCACGCGAATGTACGGCATCCAGGTATGGTGAGTCCGGAAGTGTTATCCCAGGTGGCCGCCATTATTAGCGGTGCTCCCACAACGTGGTGATGGGCAAAAGATACTGCCAATCACGGTAGCGTCGTGAGTGCATGCCGGTGTGGAGAATGACACCGGCAATGACTTGATCGCCTAGCGCCTGCCGCAGGCGTTCCATGGTGGCAAAGTCTTCGATGGCGGGTTGGGTGTTGGTGGTGACGTCGATGAGGACGACCCGGCCGTCGACAAGCTCAACCACGACGCCGACGGTAGCGCCATCGCGGGTGCGAAAATGTCTCAGCCGAAACGATGTCGCGCTCCAGGTTTGCTGCGTAACCAGTTGTTGGACGACAAACTGCTCCAATAGCTGACGAAAATATGTTCTACTGCGGGGTATGTCGATCTCTCCGGCGCTAAAGCCCACGTTTTGGGCGGCGAGTCCGGTGTCTAGCAGGAGGCTTTTCGCTGCGCTTACCGAACGTTTATTCGCAGCACTGTGCCAGCCGGGGAGGTCAATAATGACGCCGGCGGCCCGCAGGGTCATCATGGCGACCCGGGCTTCGCGTTCGGTAATGCCCAATTCCCGGGAAAGTCGGGCCTGCACGATCTCGGTGACGGGCGTGGTGGCAAGCAGGGCCACAACCCGCCGGAGCACGTCGTTTCGCAGTCGGGCACACAGGTTGCGGGTGTAGTTTCGGCACCAGCGGGCCTGGCTTTTCGTGGTGGCGCACCCTAGGGCCACGGGCATGCCGCCGCGGGTCACCCGCAGCGTCACGGCCTGCCTATTAATGTAGCTTCTCGGCGGGTATTCCACCGGTGGCCGGGCAATGATCCAGGTGATGAAGTCTTCCGGTATGGCATGCTCGTCGATTTCGCCCTGACTGAGTGGATGAACCGTCACGTGACCGATGTCCGCAGTATCGTGGTCGACACCGCAGCCGGCAGAATCGACCACGAGGAAGCGGCCATCCCAACTGCCGAATTCCACCAGGCCACATATATGGTCCAAGAGCTCGGGCACGTAGTGGATACTATCAATCACCAGCAGGTTGCCGGGGGCCTGCCGGATGAATGCGGCCGGCTCCTGGTAGGCGAACGCATAGGGGTCGGGGTCATCAAGGTCGACGAAGATCCCGCCAGTTCTATCTGCCAGGTCGCGGGCGATAACGCTTTTGCCCACCTGTGGGGCGCCGTGGAGTGCCACCACCGGGAAATGCGTGAGCAGGTTTTGGATTTCTTGGGTGGCGAAACGTGGTTTTATTGGCATAATCCCCAGGGTACTAGGGTCATACATCATTGAAGCTTTTATTAGTTATTGGGAAACCAAGCCACACCAGCAGGTGGCAAATCGGAAAGAATACGTTAGTCACCTGGTTTTTTGGAGAATCGCCATGCGAGTTACTGCTCTAAGAAACTGAACCATGTTTCTCCGGGAGCCAGATCAACTTCAGCATATGCATTGTTCATGATGACTTAGCACTAGAAACCCCACTCCTGACCTGGCTTATGCCTCAGCGGAAATCGGAGTACAATGGCGATGCCAGCGTAGATCATGGACGGTATCTTCCCTGGCAGCCGACTAGATTTCAGGCTTCATGTGCATTTTGAGCATATGCAATAACTGAATCATGAAAGGAGATATGTAAATATGAATGAAAAGCAAGCGCAGACCCTCGGGTGGATTGCGACTGCAATGTCAGTGATGATGTACGTGTCGTACATTCCACAAATCATGAGCAACCTGAGTGGGCACAAAGGTGATTTTATTCAACCATCTGTGGCCGCGGTGAACTGTACCTTATGGGTGATCTATGGTTTGTTCAAGAAACAGCGTGACTTGCCTTTGGCTGCTGCCAACATGCCAGGGATCGTCTTTGGCCTGATTGCCGCATCAACCGCACTCCTATAACCACTGCCAACTTACGTGTTTTTAGCGCTCACCACCAAATAATGTGATGCACCCGCCTGTATTGCCCTCACACCCCCCTTAATCTGCAGGGTTACACCGGGCTTCAAAACAAAGTAGGTGGCACATCTACATGAGTTCCTTCGAATATATGCTAATCAGAAACTACGGCATCAAGCGCAACGGAGGTAACCATGGGGTTTAAATACTGGACTGTACGGATGCGCCCAACCCCCATGAGTGAAGCCTATTTAGATGTTAGAAAGCACAGTTTCGCAACCCGGTAAATAATTCTCCCCAAAAAATTAGAGAAACAGGGCCAGCAGTATACTTGGTATAGGTGTGAATAAGAACAAATTACTATCATGGCTTCACACTGCCGATAGCTTGCACACCCCCCAGAAGATCTCATCACATTAGCTAACATCATCACCACATTAAGCATCCTGCACCACTGCTCATCGTGCTTGGGAGTGCTCACTAGTGTGCAGATCACCATGCTCTATCTGCAAGAAAACCTGCGATAACAAACCCCGGCTAGTATTTTTGAAACCTTCCAAGCAACCGTCTCCAGAACCATCAACAACATGCTAAATGTGCTTGATGTTGTGTTACCGCCGCCACAACCAATAGATCTTCACCCTCAACGGTTGTACGTGTTAGACGGTACGCTTGTGCCATGCTGGTGCTGGAAAGAAGCAAAAAACTTGTATAGCGGGAAACGCCGGCAGACCATAACCTTTAAATACTCACCGATCAGCACATCTTTTACATTTCTAAAACCGCTACCAGAATTAACCCATAACATCACGGCTCATAAGAAACGCTGGTTTATTCGGTTATATACTTGACATCACGCTGCGGATGAAGGTTATGTTGGGTTAGGATGCACACACCATTCAAAAGAAGACCTGGAAACCCCTGCTAGAATGGCAGAAACGATTCAATAAGGGTATTAACATTACCTGGTATGTTGTCGAATGATCCATAGCCCACCTGAAAATATAGCGAATCTTATCTACCCCTTGCAGACTCCCCCAACCCACAACCATTCGGGCGATTAACGTGATACAAAATAATGTTCTACCAACCACCACCCGAACCCTATTTCCCCAGCAACTGAGTAAACTTCCTGGTATATCTTGTTCTTTCTCCATCGATTAAACTAATACCGAATACCTCTCACACCAACAGTAGTAAAGTAACCCCTGCTAAATAAACCTTCCATCATGTGTAACATTATCAACTTAGCTCAAGCCAGAGCTGACAGAAGTAACCTAAAAATCCAGATAATTCGTTCGGAGAAAAGGGCCGGTGGTTCCTACCCTTTTTTGGCCACAGCGACTGACGGTCATGATTACTGGTGTAAAGCAATTAACAACCCTCAAGGACCAGAAGTTCCTGTCAACGAAGTGGCTGCTGCAATCGTAGGTGATCGTATACAATCTCCTATACCTCGATGGGCAATACTTGACGTCCCAGATGACTTAAGAGGATATCGTATCAAAAATTACACGCTTACCGGCGAACCAGTGTTTGGATCCCAAGTAGTCCATACAAGTGATGTTTATAGTTTAGATGACAAGGATGTCCTTACGCATATCGCTGATGACAGCAACTATAATCGCATCCCTAAGTTATACGCACATTGGCTACTATGCAATGCTGAGGACATACAGGTAATGTATGATTACGAAAATGACCATTCAATAATCTCAATTGATCATGGTTTCTGGTTTGGATCCCATGAGCTCCCTTGGGGGTTTGGACCCCATACACAACTAGCAGGCCGTCCCTCACTTCCAGCCATTCGAAAAGAAATACCAAAGGATCAATGGGATCTAGCTATAAAAAGCCTTGAAGCACTAGATGACACATTATTCGACGATCTTAAGAAGACTATTCCCGAAAGCTGGAATATAGAGGAAAAGATGCTCAAAAAAATAGCATCATATGTGCTAGAACGTAAAGATTACACTATAGAACAGCTTCAGGAAAGGCAACGCTGGACACAACGGAGGTAACCATGAGGTTTAAATACTGGACTGTACGGATGCGCCCAACCCCCATGAGTATTTCAACTATTGGTGTCGGCGTTATCGTTGAAGATACACAATCTGGGATTATTAACTATCAGTTTGTCGAAGATATTAAAGCACTGCTCCCACACTTTCCACATCAAAAAGCTGTCAAAAAGCAGATAGAAGAACTACGCCTGTGGTTACCCTCCGATACTTTTGATCAAACCCCCCGGCTAGAACTCAGCCCAAATCACACTATTCCGGGAATCATTGATTCCCTGGTTATCCGGTGGAACAACCTTGTGGTTATAGATCCCAGTAATATCATGTCTGCCCCCAGCATGGAAGAGGCGATCAACCTGCTGTTTAACAAACTAATTGTGTTTACTTCTCATCAAACACCACAATCATCCAACCCATTACCGGAACTTCGCAGCAAGGTAAAGAGAACCTACGAAAGCCACCCGGCAATCAAGCCTCTTGTTAAAACCAAACCCGTCATGGTCATAGCCGATGCCGCCAATGAGAGCTTTGATATTGGGATTATTCATGACACCCACGCATACGAGTTGAACCAGGGTTTTTCATTCCAATCAATAGGTCAAAAACAAAGTCAACAGCGCCTTGAAGCATGGACATGGAAGATCGCGTTACTGCGCTCACAGGGTGCGGAACTAAAAACCGATGGAGATCACATCGAACTTGACTGCAAAACACCCATTATTGTGCCCTATTACCCACCCCTGCCAGAATCAGAGGATGGAAAAATCCTCATGTTGAAATTCATGAGACAATGGGACCGACTTGATATCGACCACTATAACCTAGATAATTTTGAAGCCCATGTGAACGAATTAGCCGCCCAAGTGGCATAGTTCATCAGAGCCTTTCCCCCCCTTAGCCGTCGTAAAGCAAGTAACACAAACGCCCCCAACAATGATTGCTGGAGGCGAATGCGGATAGTGCTTGAAGTGCTACCGGAAAATTACCGGGCCTTCTCGACGATTTCGACGAGCCGGAAATGCTTGTCCTTTGACAGCGGCCGGGTTTCCTCGATACGAACCAGGTCGCCAATACCTGCGATCTCGTTCTCATCGTGCACCTTCACCTTGGAGTTGGTGCGGATGGTCTTACCATACAGTGCGTGCTGTTTCCGGTCTTCCAGCTCCACAACGATGGTTTTCTGCATCTTGTCCGACACCACATAACCGGTGCGAACCTTGCGGGAGCCCTTGGTCTTCTTGTTCACGTTTGCCTCACTCATAATTAAGCCTCAGCTCCCGGAACCACAGACAAGCCCAACTCGCGCTCACGAATAACCGTGTAGATACGGGCAATGTCGTGCTTGACCGTGCGCAGGCGACGGTTGTTGGTCAACTGGCCGGTGGCAGCCTGGAAGCGCAGGTTAAACAGCTCTTCCTTGGCCTCGGCCAGGCGGTTTTCAAGCTCCTTAGCGCTCAGCTCGCGCAACTCGTGTGCGGGGGTACCGTTAGCCATTAGAACTGGTCCTCCTTCTTGAGAATACGAACCTTGCAGGGGAGTTTCTGGCCGGCGCGGCGCAGTGCTTCTAGAGCCATTTCCTCATTGGGGTAGCTCATTTCAAACAGGATGCGACCTGGTTTGACGTTAGCGATCCACTTTTCCACCGGGCCTTTACCGGAACCCATACGCACGCCGAGCGGCTTTTGGGTCAGGGGACGGTCCGGGAAAATATTGATCCACACCTTACCGCCACGCTTGACGTGCCGGTTGATGGCGATACGGGCGGATTCGATCTGCCGGTTGGTGATGTAGGCGGGCTCTAGAGCCTGAATCGCGTAATCACCGAAGTTAATGCGGTTACCACCCTTGGAAACGCCATCACGGTGCGGACGGTGCTGCCGGCGGTACTTCACGCGCTTTGGAATAAGCATAGGTGTTAGCCCTCCTGCTTCTGCTCAGCACGCTGACGACGCTGACCGCCACGACGCGGACGTGCGTTGCGGTCACCGCGGCCGCGGCGTTCGGTTGGTGCATTGAGTTCGCTCTCCCGCCGGTTACCCACAACGTCACCCTTGTAGATCCACACCTTGACGCCGATGCGGCCGAAGGTGGTGTGGGCCTCGTAGGTGCCGTAGTCGATTTCGGCGCGGAGGGTGTGTAGGGGAACGCGGCCTTCATGGTAGCGTTCGGTGCGGGACATCTCGGCACCGCCCAGACGACCAGCACACATGACCTTGATGCCCTTGACCTGCGGCTGCCGCATGGCGCCCTGGATTGCCTTGCGCATGGCGCGGCGGAAGGCGACACGGTTGGTCAGCTGCTCAGCGATGGACTGGGCCACCAGCTGGGCGTTGGCATCAATGTTCTTGACCTCTAGGATGTTCAGGGCGACCTGCTTGCGGGTGAGCTTTTCCAGCTTCGTGCGCAACCGGTCGGCCTCGGAGCCCCGACGGCCAATCACAATGCCGGGGCGGGCGGTGTGGATGTCGATGCGAACCCGGTCGCGGGTGCGTTCGATCACCACGTCGGCAATGCCGGCCCGGTCAAGGTTTTTGGTCAGATAGTCGCGGATTTTGATATCTTCCGCAAGATAATCAGCATATTCTTTATCGGCGAACCAGTGGGACTTCCAGTCGGAAGTAATGCCCAATCGGAGGCCGTGTGGGTGAATTTTTTGGCCCACTATTATGCACCTGCCTTCTGGCTCTCGACAACCACAGTGATGTGGCTGGTGCGCTTACGGATCTGGAATGCCCGACCCTGAGCGCGGGGACGGAAACGACGCATGGTGGGGCCCTCGTTGGCGTATGCCTCGGAGATCACCAAGGTCCGCCGGTCCAACCCGTTGTTGTTTTCGGCGTTGGCCGCGGCAGATTGCACTACCTTTGCCACCGGCACCGAAGCATCCTGGGGGGCGTACTTCAAGATGGCGAGGGCTTCCTCGACGGACTTGCCGCGCACCAGGTTGATAACGCGACGGGCCTTCATGGGGGTGACACGGACGAAGCGGGCCGTTGCGCGTGCGCTGTTATCACTCATCGCTTATCGACGTCCCTTCTTCTTCTCTTGGATGTGACCCTTGAAGGTCTTGGTGGGGGCGAACTCACCGAGCTTGTGGCCGACCATGGAGTCGTCTACATACACCGGCACATGCTTCCGGCCGTCATGCACGGCGAAAGTATGCCCAATGAAGTCGGGGAGAATGGTGGAACGACGGGACCAGGTTTTAATGATCTGCTTGGTACCCTTTTCGTTCTGAGCATCAACCTTTGCGAGGAGGTGCTCATCGACAAACGGGCCCTTCTTAAGGCTACGTGGCATCTTCTCTTACCTCCTCTTAGCGCTTCTTGTTCTTGTTCGAGCGGCGACGCTGAACAATCATGTTATTGCTGTAACGGTTGGGGTTGCGGGTACGACCCTCTTTCTTGCCCCATGGGGACACGGGGTGACGACCACCCGAGGTCTTACCTTCACCACCGCCATGCGGGTGGTCAACGGGGTTCATAACCACGCCACGCACGGTCGGGCGTACGCCCTTCCAGCGCATACGGCCGGCTTTACCCCAACGGATATTGATTTGATCGGCGTTGCCGACCTCACCAACGGTTGCCCGGCACCGGATATCCACGCGGCGGATTTCCGAGGAGGGCATGCGCAGCACCGCATAGTGACCGGCTTTACCCAGCAGCTGGATGGAAGAACCAGCGGAGCGGGCCAGCTTAGCGCCGGCGCCCGGCTTGAGTTCCACGCAGTGGATGAGGGTACCGGCGGGGATGTTACGCAACGGCAGGTTGTTGCCAACCTTAATGTCAGCGTTCGGACCGGCCTCCAGCATTTGGCCCTGGTACAGGCCCTTGGGGGCAACAATGTACCGCTTTTCACCATCAATGTAGTGCAGCAACGCAATGTTGGCGGTGCGGTTCGGGTCGTACTCGATGTGAGCGACCTTGGCCGGAATGCCGTCTTTGTCGTTGCGGCGGAAGTCGATGATGCGGTAACGACGCTTATGTCCGCCACCCTTGTGGCGCACGGTGATGTGGCCGTGAACGTTACGGCCACCCTTCTTGGGCAGGGGGCGCACCAGGGATTTCTCCGGCTTCGAGCGAGTGATCTCCTCGAACATGGACACGGAGCTCTGGCGGCGACCTGGGGTTGTCGGCTTATATTTACGAATAGCCATAGTTTTTCCTTATACCTCGACCTTCTTCTTATGCAGCGGAGCCGCCGAAGACGTCGATGGGATCGCTGCCCTCACGAAGCGTCACGTAGGCACGCTTGGTTGCCTTACGGGTACCGTAGCCGCCGGTGCGAGTGCGCTTGCGCTTGCCCTCACGGTTCACGGTATTCACGGAAGCAACCTGCACGCCGAAGATCTGCTCGATGGCAATCTTGATTTCGGTCTTATTAGCGGTCTTGGCGACGAAGAACACGTAGGTGTTCTCCTCCATCAGACCATAAGATTTTTCCGAAACAACCGGGGCAAGAATAATGTCACGGGGGTTGGGAATCTTAGCCATTTGTTCTCTATCCTTCCTCGTTAAGCCTTCTCGGCCGCAGCGGTCGTACGGGCGATGAAAGCGTTCAGAGCCTCGACCGAGAACACGACATCATCAGAGTAGAGGACGTCGTAAGTGTTCAACTGGTCCTGGTAGCGGATGGTCACGCCTGGCAGATTACGGGCGCTCAAGCGCGAGGTAACGTCGTCCCGACCCACAACGAACAGAATCTTCTTGCGGTCGGTCAGGCGCGACAAAAACGCGAGAGCTGACTTCGTCGAAGGCTTCTGACCAGCGACCAACTCATCGACCACGTGGATGCGTGCGTGACGAGCACGGTCCGACAGTGCGCCGTAGAGTGCGGCCTTGATCATTTTCTTCGGGGTGCGCTGGCTGTAATTCCGCGGCTTGGGGCCGTGGGAAATGCCGCCACCGGTGAAGTGGGGTGCCCGGATAGAGCCCTGACGAGCCCGGCCGGTGCCCTTTTGGCGGAATGGCTTTTTGCCACCGCCGCGCACTTCACCACGAGTCTTGGTGGAGTGGGTGCCTTGACGCCGGGCAGCCAACTGGGCGTTGACAACCTGGTGCAAAAGCGAAATGGAAACTTCACGATCGAAGATTTCAGCAGGTAGTTCTACCTGGCCGGCAGTGCTACCAGCAGCGGTTTGGACATCTAGTGTTAGATGGCTCATGCGCGGTTACCACCCTTCACTGCGGTTTTCACGGTAACGATGCCGCCCCGGTTGCCGGGGATCGCACCCTTAATAAGGATGAGGTTGGCATCGGCGTCAATCTTTTGAATCTTCAGGTTCTGGGTAGTGACGCGATCCTGACCCATGCGGCCAGCCATGCGCTTGCCTTTGAACACACGACCCGGGGTAGCGCAAGCACCAATGCCACCAACACGACGGTGGGATGCTTGGTTACCGTGGCCTGCGCCCTGACCGGCAAAGCCGTGGCGTTTCATGCCACCGGCAAAACCTTTACCCTTGGTAATGCCAGTCACATCAACGAACGTAATGCCGTCGAAAATGTTTGCGGTGATTTCCTGGCCGAGTTCGTAGCCGGAAACATCATCCATACGGATTTCCGCCACGTGCCGCCGGGGGGTAACACCAGCTTTGTTAAAGTGACCCGCTTGGGGCTTTTTCACCTTGCGAGGGTCAATGTCGCCGTAGGCGATTTGAATGGCGGTGTAGCCATCGGTTTCTTGGGTACGAATCTGGGTAATCACGCATGGACCAGCCTCAACGACGGTTACCGGAACAACATGGTTGTTCTCGTCGAAGATCTGAGTCATGCCAAGTTTCTTGCCCAGAAGGCCCTTGATCTCAGTTTCACTCATTATTTGTTCTCCGCTGCCAAAAATGTCGTCGATTACGCAATATTCACGTCGACGCTGGCCGGAAGATCGATGCGCATGAGTGCGTCAACCGTCTTCGGCGTCGGGTCGAGGATGTCGATCAAGCGCTTATGTGTGCGCATCTCGAAGTGCTCGCGAGAATCCTTGTCCTTGTGGGGAGAACGAATAACGGCGTATACGTTCTTTTCGGTTGGCAGTGGCACCGGGCCGACAACACGTGCACCCGTACGGGTCACAGTTTCAACGATTTTACGTGCAGACACGTCAATCGCCTCGTGATCGTAGGCCTTCAGCCGAATGCGGATCTTTTGTCCCGCCACGCTTATCCTCTTCCTCGCTCGTCCCACATCACACTGTGATTGGTGGGAATCGCTTCATTATTACTCTATAACGTTGTCCGGTACCGGTTCCGGTCATGGCGCAACGTCAGCCTGTTACTCGACTTGAAATTCGACAGCGGCAAAGCAAATTCACCACTGTCAGAAATGTCACGCCATGAAGAAGATCGCGTGATCGCTTCATAACACATACTGCCGCTGTTCATTTGCCATGCCCGTGTCCAATTCCGGGTCATGTTTGCTTTACCATGGCAAACGCCGTGTTAAAGCAACCCGAACATTTAAACACGAAGCTGCTACTTAATGCAAGTCGCCCATGCGTGACGACGATCCGATCGGACATTGGGGTCAAAAATCAATCAAAATACTACCCCCATATGTGAGGATAAATAGAGATTTTATTCACTTAAAATTAGTGTTTCGGGAAGATTATCAACCCCGTTAGCGGCTCTTTTTGCCGTGAGGTTGCGTCGACAAGCTTCCGTGGCGCATCACATGCCAATTGTGACTTAGACAACTCGCCAGGTATCCTAGCGATAAAACCCACAGGAACTTGTCTATTGAAGAATCCACGGAGAACCCAGACATGGTCATGTATTTGGTAAGAAAAACTTTGAGCTGGACGCTCGTGGTTTTCCTGGCAACCAATCTTACGTTCTTCCTGGCATCTAGCTTTCTAGATCCCAGGTCAAACTACCAAGGCAGGCGCCCACCGCTCACGCCCGAGCAGATAACCAGCCTGCTAGAACCCTATAACCTCAATCCCGAAACACCCATATTGGAGAGATGGTGGACCTGGCTCACCAACATTCTGCTGCACTGGGATTGGGGAAAATCCCCCATCGGCGAGTCGGTCAACGAACAGATTTCCTACCGCATCTGGGTCTCGGCCCAGCTCCTCCTGCTCGCCACGATCCTCTCCATCATCCTCGGTATTGCGGTCGGCGTATACACCGCCTCCCGCCAATACAAACTAGGCGACCGCATCTGGCAGGCACTCTCGATCATCGCCCTGAACACGCACATCGTTGTGGTGTCCATCGTGGTCGTCGCCATCGCCCTGAAAATCAATGATCTTGCCGGCACCCGAATCTTCTTCGTCACCGGGGCCAGTTCCCCCGGCGTGACCGGATTCGGGCCAAAACTCATCGACTACCTGCAACATCTAGCCCTACCCACCATATCGCTGCTCATCATTTCGTACGCGAGCTACCACATCACCCAGCGCACCCTCTTGCTCGACAACCTGGGCGCCGACTACGTGCGCACCGCCCGCGCCAAGGGCCTCACCCGGACCGAAGCCATCCGCAAGCACGCGCTGCGCACCTCCATCATCCCGGTGGCCACCTCCATCGCCTTCTCGGTGCCCGGCATTTTCACCGGCGCCGTGATGACCGAACGTATTTTCGCCTGGCAGGGTATGGGCACCTACTTTATCGAAACCATTAACCGCAATGACATCAACGGCGCCGTCGCCGTGGCCGCCTTTGGTGCGTTTATGACCGCCGTCGGCGCCATCATCTCCGACCTCGTTGTTGTTGCCCTGGACCCACGAGTGCGGGTGAGCTAAATGACTATCGACAAGAATCCCAACGATCTCGGCCTCGACATAGAACCCGAGGTAGAAGACGGATTGACCGCCGAGGACGCCGCCGATGTGGTGCGCGGTACTTCCCGGCTCAAACTGTATGTTCGCCGGTTCTTCCGCAATAAACTCGCGGTTGTTGGCCTGGTGATTTTCGTCCTGCTGGCGATACTGGCTGTTGTGGGCGAATACTGTGCCGCCTGGAAATTCGACGACCCGGACTTCCTCAATATTTCCTCCCCACCATCACCCGAACACTGGTTCGGAACAAACGATTCCGGCAATGACCTGTTTGCCCAAACCGCCCACGGCCTGGGGCGCTCGCTCATTATCGCCGTGACCGTGTCGTTGGGCACCTCGATCCTCTCGGCGGTCATCGGTGCCGGGGCGGCCCTGTTCGGCGGGTGGGTGGAAAAACTCACCCTGCTGATTATTCACTTCCTGCTGGCCATCCCCGCGTTCCTCCTGATCGCGCTCATGGTGTCCAGCTCCGGTGGTGACTGGAAAATGCTCATCATCGTGCTCATCGGCTTCGGCTGGTATTACCCGGCGCGGGTGATTTGGTCCCTGTCGCTGGGGATTCGGGAGCAGGATTATGTGCGGGCCGCCAAGTATATGGGTGTGTCGTACGCGAAGATTATTACCCGGCACATGATTCCGAATATTGGTTCGCTGCTGATTATTTATTTCGTGTTGGGCGTGGTGGGCACAGTGATGTCTGAGACTGCCTTGTCCTTCCTGGGGTTGGGTGTGAAATTGCCTGACGTGTCGTTGGGCACGTTGTTGACGGGTGGTACCGCTTCGTTGGTGTCCACGCCGTGGCAGTTTTATTTCCCGGCCGCTGTTTTGACCCTTTTGACGGTGTCGATGGCGCTTATTGCTGATGGTCTGCGCGATGCCCTCGACCCGAACTCGAAGTCTGGAGGCAACGCATGACCTCGACCACTCATGATTCTCACGAATCCGACCACACTACCACTGCTGAATCGAGCAACCCGCGGGAGCCGCAGGGCACCCCGGTGTTGGAGGTGTCGGATTTGAATGTGTCGTTTCCGTCCGAGGCGGGTTCGGTTGCCGCGGTGCGGGGTGTGAGTTTTGACCTGTATCCGGGTCGCACCCTGGGCATTGTGGGCGAGTCGGGTTCGGGGAAGTCGGTGACCTCCATGTCGATCATGGGGTTGCTGCCGCAGTACGCGAAGGTGACCGGGTCGGTGAAGTATGCTGGCGAGGAATTATTGGGCAAAACCGATAAGGAGATGTCGAAGATTCGGGGGAAGGGGATCGGCATGATTTTCCAGGACCCGTTGTCGGCGCTCACCCCGGTGTTTGATATTGGGACGCAGCTGGTTGAGGCGATTGTGACGCACCAGAAGGTGACGAAGCAGCAGGCGGAGAAGCAGGCTGTGGAGTTGTTGGATTTGGTGGGGATTTCGGAGCCGCAGAAGCGGATCAGAGCGTTTCCGCACGAGTTTTCCGGTGGTATGCGGCAGCGGGTGGTGATCGCTATTGCGATTGCGAATAATCCGCGGGTGTTGATTGCGGATGAACCGACCACGGCGTTGGATGTGACGATTCAGGCGCAGATTTTGGATGTGATTAAGGTGGCGCAGCGGGAGACCGGGGCGGCCACGATCATGATTACGCACGATATGGGTGTGGTTGCGGGGATTGCCGACGATGTGTTGGTGATGTATGCGGGCCGCCCGGTGGAAAAGTCGGATGTGTTTTCGGTGTTTTCGCAGCCGCGGATGCCGTACACGATTGGGCTGCTGGGTTCGACGCCGCGGCCGGATGTGTCGAGTGATGAGCCGTTGACGCCAATTGTAGGGAATCCGCCGATTTTGGTGGATTTGCAGGATCAGTGCCAGTTTGCGCCGCGGTGCCCGGTGGCGCAGCCTGCATGTTTGTCGGCGGAGCCGAAGCTTTTGCCGCTTGCCGACGCGCCGAAGGGGGTGAGTCATGCCACGGCGTGTATTCGTTCCGGTGAGATTTGGGATCAGAAGATCAATGGGGAGCGGCTCTTCCAGGTGCCGGAGTTGTCGAAGGATATTTTGGCCGGGAAGCCCCGGGATGAGCGGAAGGTGACGCTGCATGTTGCGGATTTGAAGAAGGAATATCCCATTATGAAGGGGTCGCTGCTGAAGCGGAAGGTGGGGACGTTCCAGGCGGTGAAGGGTGTGAGTTTTGATGTGCGTGAGGGGGAGTGCATGGCGATTGTGGGCGAGTCGGGGTGTGGTAAGACCACAACGTTGTTGGAGATCATGGATTTGCAGCCGCAGTCGGGGACGGTGGTGCTCAATGGTCAGGATGCTTCGACGATGACGAAGCGGCAGCGTCGGGCGGCCCGGAAGGATATTCAGATTGTGTTCCAGGATCCGATGAGTTCGCTGAATCCGCGGTTGACGGTGCGGGAGGTGATTGCGGAGCCGTTGCAGTCGTTGGGTTATGAGGGGGATGTGAATAAGCGGGTGCAGGAGTTGATGGCATTGGTGGGGTTGGATGCGTCGCAGATTGACCGGTTCCCGGGGCATTTTTCGGGTGGCCAGCGGCAGCGTATTGGGTTGGCCCGGGCGCTGGCGACGAATCCGTCGGTGATTGTGTTGGATGAGCCGGTGTCGGCGTTGGATGTGTCGATTCAGGCTGGTGTGATTAATCTGCTGGAGGATTTGAAGCGCAAATTAGGGTTGTCGTATTTGTTTGTGGCCCATGATTTGTCGGTGATTCGGCACCTGTCGGATCGGGTTGCGGTGATGTATAAGGGCGAGTTTGTTGAGGTGGGGAAGGTTGATGATATTTTCGACCATCCGCAACACCCATATACGAAGTCGTTGTTGTCGGCTATTCCGATTCCGGACCCTAAGGTGGCTCGAACACAGAAACGGGTGAAATATGACCCGGATGCGGTGGCAGCGGTTGTCGTCGAAAAGCCAGAAAGTAATTAAGGGAGGTTATAAGAACATGGTGGTGAAAAACCCGTATCGTATGGCGGTAGTGGCGGTGGTGACTGCTGCGGCGCTGGTGTTGGGCGGTTGTTCTGGTTCGTCGAATGGTCCGGCGTCGTCGGATTCGGCGGGCGGCGTGGAGATTAAGCCCACTGGGGACTATAACCCGCTGGAGCGCGATCAGATTCGGGATGGTGGCGAGCTGAATCTGGCGGTGAGCGCGGTGGCGGAGCAGTCGAACCCGTCGCATGGGAATGCTGTGGTGGATACGACGAACCTGTGGTACTGGTATAACCCGCAGTTGGTGCTGCTTGATGGGGATGGGTCGTGGCATCCGAATCCAACATATTTGACCAATATTAAGGATGAGGTGGTGGATGGGAAAACGGTGGTCACCTATGACATTAACCCGGATGCCACCTATAATGATGGCACGCCATTGGATTGGCGGGTGTTTGAGAACACGTGGAAGCTGAGCAATGGTGAGAATAAGGACATCGTGGTGAATTCCACGGATGGTTATGATCTCATTGAGAACGTTGCTGCCGGCGAGTCGGACAAGCAGGTGGTGGTGACGTTTAAGCAAACCTACCCGTGGTGGCCGGCACTGTTTTCCATTTTGATGCATCCTGGGGTGGCGGATGCGCAAACGTTTAATGAGGGCTATTTGAAGAATCCGCACCCGGAGTGGGGGGCTGGTCCGTATAAGGTGGATAAGTACGACTATAACAGCAGCACCGTGTCGTTTGTGCCCAATGAAAAGTGGTGGGGGGAGAAGCCGAAGCTGGATCGGGTGACGTTTAGGCAGATGGAGTCGCAGGCCACCATTAATGCGTTCCAGGCTGGGGAGATTGATGCCACGGATGTGGCTACGAAGGACACGTTGGCGATTGCGAAGAGCATGAAGGATGTTGATATTCGGGGCGCGTTGCGGCCGAAGCAGTATTTCGGCATGTTTAATAGCAAGGCGCCGGGCCTGGAGGACGTGAAGGTGCGGGAGGCGTTGTTTACCGGTATTGACCGGTCGACGTTGGCGCAGATCCAGTTTAATGGGTTGGATTATACGGAGCAGCTGCCGGGTTCGATTGTGCTGTATCAAACTCAGCAGGGGTATGAGGATAATTTCAGCCCGGTGGTGCAATACGACCAGGAGAAGGCTAAGCAGTTGCTTGACGACGCCGGCTGGGCGGTTGGTAGCGATGGTATCCGGGAGAAGGAAGGCAAGAAGCTGGCCTTGCGGTATGTGAGCTTTGGGGATAGCCAATTGGTGAAGAGCACGGCGGCCGCGATGCAGAAAATGCTCAAGGATCTTGGGGTGGATTTGAGCATTGTAGAAAAACCTAGTTCGGAGTTTTCTCGGGTGTTTGCGGATCGGGATTTTGATGTGGTGACTATGAGTATTACGTCGTCGGAGCCGTTTGGGGTGACATATTTCAAGTACACCTATGGGTCAGATTCGCAGCTGAATAAGTCGGGCACGGGCACCCCGGAGTTTGATGCGAAGATTGCCGAGTTGGAGCAGATTCCAGACCGGGAGGAGCAGACTCGGAAGGCGAATGAGCTGGAGCGGGAGGCGTTTGGGCAGTACGGCATCATGCCGTACGCGAATGGCCCCCAGTTGGTGGCGTCGAAGAAGACGCTAGCGAATTTCGGGGCGACCTCGTTCGCCTTCCCGGCGAAGGAAAATATCGGCTGGGCCAAGTAGCCGGGCTGCCGGTGCTGGCCTGGCACTAGACGCTATGAGGGCCGGCATCGGGGCCGGGATGCGTGGTTTTTCTTGTACATACTTTCACCTGTGTATTGAATTCAAGGAGTTATCATGGTGAGGAAACGGTATTGCGCGGCTATAGTGGCCGTGGTGTCGGCGGCGGCGCTGGTGTTGGCTGGGTGTTCCCAGTCGTCGCAGCAGGAGGCGTCGTCGGATTCGGCGGGTGGCGTGGAAATTAAGCTTTCCGGCGACTATAACCCGCTGGAACGCGACCAAATCAAAGATGGTGGCGAGTTGACGCTGCCGATTGGTGAGGTGACGGAGCAGTCGAATGCGTCACACGGCAATGCGGTGGTGGATACGAACACCCTGTGGTACTGGTATAACCCGCAGTTGATGCTCGCCGACGGCGACGGGACACCGCACCCGAATCCGGCGTATTTGACCAATGTGAGCGCCGAAGAGGTCGACGGGAAAACCGTGGTCACCTATGACCTGAACCCGGATGCGGTGTTTAATGATGGTACGGCTTTCGACTGGCATGTGTTTGAGAACACGTGGAAGATGAGTAATGGGGAGAACCCGGATGTGAGCATTAATGCCACGGATGGTTACGACCTGATTGAGAGCGTGACCGCCGGCGAATCCGATAAGCAGGTGGTGGTGACGTTTAAGCAGCCGTACCCGTGGTGGCAGGCCCTGTTTTCGGTGCCGCTGCACCCGGCGGTGGCGGACGCCCAAACGTTCAACGAGGGCTATTTGAAGAATCCGCACCCGGA
>ERZ772927.124-NODE-124-length-56349-cov-42.2884_pt1 | contig 56349 bp, 41 predicted proteins | sample MGYA00512115_ERZ772927 | MGnify/ENA primary metagenome ERZ772927 (study PRJEB29015, sample SAMEA2737924) | human oral metagenome | biome: human oral; feature: human-associated habitat; material: dental | place: China | collected 2013 ... | reverse complement strand
GCGAAGAGCTACCTCGGCGTGCCCTACGTGTGGGGCGGCGAATCCTACGGCGGCGTGGACTGCTCCGGCCTGACCATGCTCGCCTGGGAGAGCGCCGGCGTCGACCTGCCGCACCTGTCGCGTGCCCAGTACAGCTACGGCACGCACGTACCGATCGGCTCCATGGAGGCCGGCGACCTGATCTTCTGGTCCTCCAACGGCACCCAGTCCGGCATCTACCACGTTGCCATCTACCTGGGCGGCGGCCAGATGATCGAGGCTCCCACCTTCGGCGTGCCCGTGCGCATCACCGGCGTGTACAGCTGGGGCTCGATCATGCCCTACGCCGTGAGGCTCTGAGCCGCATCGTTGCTTGACGATCAGGGGCCGCGCAGACTGTGTGTCTGCGCGGCCCCTCTCAAGCAGTCAGCTCAGTGCTGAACCGCCCAGTAGCCGCCCATCGAATCGAACCGCAGGGCGTGCAGGCGTTCGGGCGCGAGTGCGACGGGAAAGCCAGTGACCCGTCCGGTCAGCCGCGCGAGCGCGTCACGGAACTCGCCGGGAGGCAGCGGCACGGGCATCGCCGGCCGGTAGTAGGCCACGGTGATGTGGGGTGTGAACGGCCCGGAGGGGACGACCTCGTCGAACAAGCCCCGGGCCATCAGCAGCTTGCGGTGGTCCTCCTCGTCCACTGCCCTGACCCCGATGACGGCGCTCGTGTTCATCATGTTGAAGACCGCGGTGGCCACCGTGCGGATGGGGCCGATCCCGCGCGCCCGTGCGACCAGTGCGCTCGCGCGCGCCGAGCTGGCCTCCACCAGGGGCCGGACCTGGTCCCGGTCCGGGGAGGCGTGGAGGTCGTGGAGCGTCACGTGCGCCATTTCCACTGGCAGCGGCTCCGACAGCGACTCGCCGAAACGGGCATGGAGGTCGCTCGCGATCGATCCGACGAGATCCCGGACCCGGTCGTCGAGGAAGTAAGCGACCGTGTCCCCGTGGAAGGGCCGCAGCGAGCCGGAGCGCGGGGCCACCTTCTCTTCCAGTGACGGGGGCAGTGCGAACACCGGCTCGTAGGGGACCGAGTCGGTCTGGAACGATCCGATGCGCTCGTCGAACTCGTGGAGTGTTTCCAATGCGGATCCCTTCTACGGGTGGGGTTGGCGCTCGTGCGCGTGCGGGGTGCCCCGTCGTAGCGATAGGCTCAGTGCTCGCCCTCGTGCTCCTTCAGGCGCTCGTAGGAGCGGCGAATCTCGGCCTCGGCCTCTTCACGACCCACCCAGTGGGCGCCCTCGACGCTCTTGCCCGGCTCGAGGTCCTTGTAGACCTCGAAGAAATGCTGGATTTCCAGGCGGTGGAACTCCGACACGTCGTCGATCTCGGTACGCCAGGAGGCGCGCTGGTCCGAGGCGGGAACGCACAGGACCTTGTCGTCGCCGCCCTTCTCGTCGCGCATGCGGAACATGCCGAGCGCGCGGCAGCGGATCACGCAGCCGGGGAAGGTGGGCTCTTCGAGGAGCACCAGGGCGTCCAGCGGGTCGCCGTCCTCGCCGAGGGTGTCGTCGATGAAGCCGTAGTCATCAGGGTAACGAGTGGACGTGAAGAGCATGCGGTCCAGGCGGATGCGGCCCGTCACGTGGTCGATCTCGTACTTGTTTCGGTTTCCCTTGGGGATCTCGATGGTCACGTCAAATTCCATGGCCGCGCCTTCCTCATTAGCCCCGAAACTCGGGGGTCCGGTTGGTTGTGTCGGCGCATGGACGGGTACTGTAGGTACCGAAGTAACCACGAAGGGAAATCCATGCATCGCACGTCTATGGGGGCCATTGTAAGCGCTAGCGCCGCACTCGTGGCGACGGCGGCGCTGGTGGGTGCCGGTTGTTCGACGCAAACGGCTACTCCGGCGGACGCTCCCACGGCCTCGACGCTTGAACCCGCAACGATTTCCGGTGATGCGAAGGGCGCGAAGCTGCCGGTTTCCGCCGAGGACGTCCAGGCGCTGTGGGCGCCGGTCGCGGCAGCTGCGGCTGAGGGCGGCTACACGGCGTGGGGCACGGTCGTGGACGCCGAGACTGGTGAGGTCCTCCTGGATGCGGCCGCCGCCACCCCTCACACGCCCGCCTCGACGACGAAGACCCTCGCGGCTTTCTCCGCGCTGCACCATCTGGATCCGACCGCGACGCTGACGACCAGCGCGCTCCTCGGCGCTGACAACCAGACCCTCTACCTGGATTCGGAGGGCGATCTGCTCCTGGGAATTGGCGCCTCCGACGAGGTTGAGGTCTCGGGCCGCGCGGGCCTGCAGACTCTCGCGAAGGATACGGCTGCGGCCCTGGCGCAGAGCGGCATCACCTCCGTGACCCTGAATTGGCGCGGCACTCTCTTCGAGGGCGCCTCGCACTTGTCCTCCTGGGACGCACAGGAAGTCGGCTCCTACGAGGGCCACGTCGGCCCCATGGCGATCGACGCCGGACGCACCTACGAGGGCGCCAACGCTTTCTACTCGGACGCGCCGGGACGCGTCGCAGAGGTCTTCTCGCAGGCCCTCAGCGCGGAGGGGATCTCCGCGACCCTCGGCGAGGCCGGGGATCCGCCCGCGGGAGCGGGAGCCGTGGCCCAGGTGAGCTCGGCGACGATGGGGGAGCAGCTGCGCTGGATGCTCGCCCACTCGGATAACACCCTTGCCGACCAGTACTGCCGTTTCGCCGCGCGCGCTGCGGGAGCCCCCTCGACCTATGACGGCGCCACCGAGACAGTGCGCAAGACCCTGACCGAGGCCGGTGTGCCCACGGAGGGCCTGACCCTCGAGGACTGCTCGGGTCTGTCCAGCAACGACAAGATCAGCGCACACACCCTCGTCGGCGTCCTCAAGGCCTCGTACGAGGGTGAGGGCACCGAGGCGAACACGATGCGCCTCCTGCCGTGGGCGGGCCTGGTGGGCACGCTCTCCAAGCGCATGACTGAGGAACCCGCGGCCGGAAACGTGCAGGCGAAGACGGGCGCCCTCCAGGAGGTCACCTCCCTGTCCGGTTCCGTCATGACGAAGAGCGGGCGCGTCCTCCTCGTGTCGATCGGTCACGACAACGTCACCGAGGGCGCCTACGCCACGCGCGGCCGCCTCGACGCCTTCGAGGAGGGCCTCGCCGGGCTAGACTGAGGCCATGGATATGCCGTTTGGCCCGCGCAACGTCGCGGGAGTTCTCGCTTCGTTGTCGTACGCGGGGCCCTCGGCCTCTCGCGTGGGTGCTTCCGCCGTCGTGGCGCGCCTGCGCCGCTCGGTCGCATGGTCGGATTGCCGGCTCGCTGAGCTGTCCACCCTGCCCGAGGCCTCCGAGAAGGTGGCGGGCTCCTCGACCCTCGTCGTCGACCGTCGTGGCCTGATTCGTTCGGTTGGATCGCTCCTGGAGAGCTTTGAGGACGCGCGCACGCCCAAGGTCTTGGCCGCCGAGGCCGTCATCCTGCGCGCCCTAGCCAAGGACGCGACGGGCATCTGGGACGTGCGCTTTGGCCGCCGGATCCTCGTGGCCCCCAACGTGCTCGCCGGCGCGCAGCGCTACGCCCTGGACCAGACGGACTGGTGCCGCTGGGTTTCCCTGTGCACGGGTCTGCGCGGCGTCCACCTCACCCACGCCCCTCACCTCGTCCCCTACATCGCCGACCTGATGCGCTCGCTGCCCGAACGCAGCGACGAACTCGTGCGCATCGTGCTGCTCCTGGACGCCCTGCCCACCGCGGAGATGGAGGTCCTCACGCATCGCGACCTGCCCTCGATCCAGTGGCTGCGCACCCACCGCGCGCACGCCGGGGGTGTCGGCCTGGTGCGCGCGTGTGCGGCGGCCGGAATGCCCCTGGCCGGGGTCGAGGCCCTGCAGGCGCAGACCGAAGGATTTGCGCGCACCGTCGTGCGCGAGGGAGCGATCGCGCAGCTTCTGTCCGGCGTCGAGGCCCTGCCGAGCGCCCGCGAGTACGCGGAGCCGGCAGCGTGGCTGGCGCGTGTGCGCTGACGCCTCCCGCCTCGTGGGTGCGAACCCGCGCGGCCCCCTGCGAGCCTGCTCCCTGGCGGTGCGCGCTTCTCTGACCTCCTTCATCGACGAGGCCGGGGCCCCTCCCGCTCTCGTCGTCGGCCTGTCGGGGGGCGCGGATTCGCTGGCGCTGGCGTTGACGACGATCGACGTGGCCGCGCGCGCGGGAATCCCGGTTGTGACGGTGACCGTCGATCATGGGCTGCGCGCGGGTAGCGGCGAGGAGGCTCGCCGCGTCGCTCATCGAGCGGAATCCCTGGGGGCGCGTGCCGTTGTTGAGACCGTGTCGGTGGAGGGCCCGGGAGGGCCCGAAGGCTCAGCCCGCGATGCCCGCCGAGCCGCTCTGCGAGCGGTCGCCCAGCGTGAGGGTGCCCCGATCCTCCTCGGCCACACGATGGACGACCAGGCTGAGACGGTCCTTCTGCGACTCGCGCGCGGCTCCGGCCCCTCGTCCCTGCGGGCCATCGCCCCCGTCTCGCGCGACGATGATGGGGTGACGTGGCTGCGCCCCCTCCTCGGGCTGCGGCGAACGGACACGGAGCAGGCGTGTGCCCAGGCGGGCCTCACTCCGATTCAGGACCCGACCAACGACATCGACGGACCGTGGCGCGCCGCGGACGACAGCCCCCTGCGCCGCTCGGCGCTGCGCCACGCCGCGATCCCCGCCCTGGCCTCGGCTCTGGGTGTGGACCCGGTTCCCGCGCTGGCCCGCACGGCCGCCCTGTGTGCGGCCGACGACGACGCCCTCACCCAGTGGGCGAGCGCGCTCGCGGCCTCGGTGGCGCCCGGGGAGGAACACGACTCAGAGACAGGACACCCGTCCCTGGCGGTGTCCGGCCTGCTGGGCGCCCCCCGAGCGGTGCGTACCCGGGCGCTGCGTGAGGCCGCCCGCGCCGCAGGAATTCGCGCGTTGTCCAGCACCCACGTGGACGCCCTCGACAACCTCGTGGTCGCGTGGCGCGGCCAGGGGCCCATCGACCTGCCCGGAGGCACCGCCTCACGTGTTGGACGCGGCACGCACGCGCGCATCGCTTTCGTCGTGCGCGAGGTGGGCGCCTCGACGGCACCAGACCCCGCCTAAACAGCGGGAATACACCGCGATAGACCCCACTGGAGCGGCCCGGCACTGCCTGCACGATCACAGGATGTTGCGCTGACAGTGAGAATCCCGTCCTTCCTGGAACAGGCGAGCGTTTGTGTGGCACGCTTATAGTGGAATCGCTCGCGTAGCTTCGATACGAAAAGAGGACACGGTGGACGCCACCGATATGGGTAACGACCTGAAAGAAATCCTGGTCACCGCCGAGGATATGGACCGTCAGCTCGCCGAAATGGCCGAGCAGATCGACCGCGACTACGCGGGCGAAGAACTGCTGATCGTCGGCGTCCTGCGCGGCGCCGTCATGGTCATGGCGGACCTGTCCCGCAAGCTGCACACCCCCCTCGAGATGGACTGGATGGCCGTGTCCTCCTACGGTTCCGGCACCAAGACCTCGGGCGTCGTGCGCATCCTGAAGGACCTCGACCAGGACGTGGCCGGACGCCACGTGCTGATCGTCGAGGACATTATCGATTCGGGCCTCACCCTGTCCTGGCTGCAGGCCAATCTGCTCGGACGAGGTGCCACCTCCGTCAAGATCGCGACCGCCCTGCGTAAGCCGGAGGCCGCCAAGGTCGACGTGGACGTTGCCTACGTGGGCTTCGATATTCCCGACGAGTTCGTCGTCGGCTACGGCCTGGATTACGCGGAAAAGTACCGTAATTTGCCTTTCGTCGGCACGCTGCAGCCGCACGTCTACAACAACTGAGAACGCCTACCTGTAGGGGACCCACGTGAACGAGAAGATCAAGAACAAACGTCCCAGCCTGGGGTGGGTGATGGTTCCGCTCATCATGCTGCTCGCCGGTGGCTGGTTCGTGTGGGGCTTCTTCGCCCCTCGTGCCGTGACGACCTCCGAGGGCCTTGCGCTCATCTCGGGTGATACGGTCGAGCGGGTGGTCCTCAACGAGGGCACCCAGCAGGTGAATCTGACGCTGACGGAAAACTACGTCCACCAGAGCACGGGCAGTGGCGACCGCACGGCTGATCTGGGTAAGAACGTCTACTTCACGTACTCCTACGTACAGACCAAGGAGATTCTGGACACGGTGGCCGACAAGGCCCCCGCGAAGGGCTGGAACGCGATGCGTCCCCAGTCCGGCATCCTCGGCGGCGTCGTTCAACTGCTGATCTCGCTGATGATCCTGGGCGTCGCGTTCTACTTCATCATGCGCTCCATGTCGGGTTCGCGGATGATGGGCGGCTTCACGCAGTCGCGCGCTAAGGAATTCAACCAGGAGCGCCCGGACGTCACCTTCGCGGACGTCGCCGGTGAGGACGAGGCCGTGGAGGAGCTCGAGGAAATCCGCGAGTTCCTGGCCTCCCCGGACAAGTTTCACAAGGTGGGCGCACGCATCCCGCGCGGCGTCCTGCTCTACGGTCCTCCCGGAACGGGCAAGACCCTCCTCGCCAAGGCCGTCGCCGGCGAGGCGAACGCCCCCTTCTTCTCGATCTCCGGTTCGGAGTTCATGGAGCTGTACGTCGGCGTGGGTGCCTCCCGCGTGCGTGAGCTCTTCGAGCGCGCCAAGAAGAACGCGCCGGCCATCATCTTCGTCGACGAGATCGACGCCGTGGGTCGCCACCGCGGCAGCGGCATCGGCGGCGGCAACGACGAGCGCGAGCAGACGCTCAACCAGCTCCTCGTCGAGATGGACGGTTTCGACGAGCGCGCCAACATCATCCTGATCGCGGCGACCAACCGCCCCGACATCCTCGACCCGGCGCTGCTGCGCCCCGGGCGTTTCGACCGCCAGATCGCCGTCGAGGCCCCCGACCTGAAGGGCCGCGAGGCCATCCTGAAGGTCCACGCGCAGGGCAAGCCCCTCACCGAGCAGGTCGACCTGCGCCAGATCGCCAAGCGCACGCCCGGTTTCACTGGCGCCGACCTGGCGAACGTCCTCAACGAGGCCGCGCTGCTCACCGCGCGCTCGGACATGCAGTTCATCGATGAGCGGGCCATCGACGAGGCCATCGATCGCGTGATCGCCGGCCCGCAGAAGCGCACCCGCGTCATGAACGACCACGACAAGGCTGTGACCGCCTACCACGAGGCCGGCCACGCCTTGGCCGCCGCCGCCCTGAACTACACGGATCCGGTCACGAAGGTCACGATCCTGCCGCGCGGTCGCGCGCTGGGCTACACGATGGTCATGCCCACCGAGGATCGCTTCAATAAGACCCGCAACCAGCTCCTCGACGATCTGGTTTACGGCATGGGCGGCCGCGTCGCCGAGGAGATCGTGTTCCGCGACCCGTCGACCGGCCCTGCCAACGACATCCAGCAGGCCACGAAGACGGCTCGCGCCATGGTCACCGACTACGGCATGAGCGACCGCATTGGCATGGTCAAGCTGGGCGACGCCGATACCGAGGCCTTCGGTCACGGGTCCGGCGAGGGTCCGCGCTCCTTCTCCGACGAGACGGCCGCGATCATCGACGAGGAGGTGCGTCGCCTCCTCGACAACGCGATGCGCGAGGCGTGGCGGATCCTGTCGGAAAACCGCGAGGTTCTGGACACCCTGGCCTCGCGCCTGCTCGAGGAGGAGACCCTCGACGAGGCGCAGCTCGCGGAGATCTTCAAGGACGTTGTCAAGGCCCCCGAGCGCCCCGTGTGGAACTACCAGTCCGATGCGGCCGTCCCCGGCGTGGTCCTGGGCCACCCCGTGGGCATTAAAGCCGAGGACGAGTGGAAGCCCGTCATGGAGGAGGACGCCGAGGTGGTGCCGACCGATGCCACCGACGCCTCGGGCGTGGAAGGGGAGCAGGCGTGACCTACGATCCCGCTGGCGTCGAAAAGGCGTCGCGCGACCTGCTTGTCGCAATCGGTGAGGACCCCGAGCGCGAGGGCCTGGTCGGCACTCCCGACCGCATGGCGCGCGCGTGGCGCGAGATGTGCAAGGGCCTGACCGAGGACCCGCGCGAGCACCTGCACACCCAGTTCCACGCCGGCACCGACGAGCTGGTCCTGGTCCGCGACATCACCTTCTTCTCGGTGTGCGAGCACCACCTGCTGCCCTTCTACGGCCGCGCCCACGTGGGCTACATCCCGCGCGGCGGCGTCGTGACGGGCCTGTCCAAGCTGGCCCGCGTGGTCGAAGGCTACGCGCGCCGCCCTCAGGTCCAGGAGCGCCTGACTGCCCAGGTGGCTGACGCGATCGACGAAATCCTTGATCCCCAGGGCGTCATCGTCGTTATCGAGGCAGAGCACATGTGCATGTCGATGCGCGGCATCTCCAAGCCCGGCTCTTCGACCGTGACCAGCGCGCTCCGCGGCATCATGAGCGACGGCGCGACCCGCGCCGAGATGATGGCCCTCGTTCTGTCCGGGAGCCGATGACGTGAGTGCCCTGCCCCTGCCCGCCGCCCCGGCCTCGTCCCCGGTCCCGCCACCCCCGGCGCTGCCCGGCGGCCTGAGCCTGCCCAGCGGGCGGACGGCGATCATGGGCATCCTCAACGTCACCCCGGATTCTTTCTCGGACGGGGGACGCTACACGGACGTCGCGGCCGCCCTGCGCCACGCGCGCGCGATGGTGGCCGCCGGAGCGGACCTCATCGACGTGGGCGGGGAGTCGACCCGCCCGAACTCGACGCGCATCAGCGCGGACGAGGAGTGGGCGCGCATCTGCACCATCGTGGAGTCCTTGGCCACTGACGGAGTCATCGTGTCGGTGGATACGCTGCATGCGTCGACGGCCCGCGAGGCCGCGCGCGTCGGTGCGGCGATCATCAACGATGTGAGCGGCGGGCGCTGGGACCCCGAGATGAACGCTGCTGTTGCCGAATCGGGCTGCGCGTACGTCGTTCAGCACTACCGCGCGCTGCCGGGCATGCCGGGGGAGCACTTCGACTACGGGGATGACCTCGTGGGCACGCTCATCGAGCGCGTGGGGTCCCAGGTTCAAGACGCTATTGATGCTGGTGTGACAGCTGATAAAATTGTGGTCGACCCGGGCCTCGGCTTCTCGCTGACGGGCGACCAGTGCTGGCAGATTCTGCGCGAACTGCCGCGCTTCCTGCAGGGCGGATACCCCGTCCTCGTCGGCGCGTCTCGCAAGCGTTTCGTCAAGGCCCTTGACGGCGACGTGGACGCGAACAGTGCGGACATCGCCGCCTACTGCGCGGCAGCTGGCGCGTGGGCCGTGCGGGTCCACGACGTAGCAGCCACCGTAGCGGCCATCGCCCGAAAGGAGAACGACGTTGACTAACCGACGCGTCATCATCGCCCTGAAAGGACTCGGGGCGCTGGCCAACCACGGCGTCTACGACTTCGAGCGCGACCGCAACCAGCGCTTCAGCGCGGACATCGTCATGTGGGTCGAGACCGCCGGCACCGCCGACGACATCGCCGCCACCGTCTCCTACGCGGACATTGCCGACGAGGCCATGGCCGTCCTCACCGGCACCGCCGTCGACCTCATCGAGACCCTCGCCGAGACCATCGCCTCGCACGTCATGAGCCACGAGGGCGTCGTCGGCACCGAGGTCACCGTCCACAAGCCCGACGCCCCCATCGACCACCCCTTCGCGGACGTGTCCGTGACCGTGCGCGCGGGCCAGACCGAGGCGATGCCCCTGTCGCTGTCCCTCAAGGGAATTTACGAGGCCGAGGATGGCTCCGTCCTCACCGGCGAGATCGAGGCCTACGAACGCGCCCAGGCCCCCAGCCCCGCCGAGCAGGAGCAGAGCGGCGCCCTGCCCACGCGTCGCGACGTCCAGGCCGCACACGCCGCGCCCGCCCACGATGCAACGCGCCCCGAGCACCTGCGCTCGCGCCGCGTCGTCCTGGCGATCGGCGGAAACCTCGGGGATGTGCCCGTCACCCTCATGCACACGGTCGAGGCGCTGTCCTACATGGAGGGCTTCCAGATCGACGACGTCTCGCCGATCATGCGTACCAAGCCCGTGCTGGCCCCCGGCCAAGCCCCCCAGCCCGACTACTGGAACGCCGTCGTCGTCGGCTCCGCGATCGCGACCCCCGACGAGCTGTTCGCCCAGACCAGCCGCATCGAGCGCGAGCTGGGACGCGAGCGCCACCAGCGCTGGGGTGCGCGCACCGTCGACATCGACATCATTCAGATTGAGGGCCTGGCCTCCTCCGACCCGGTCCTCACCCTGCCGCACCCGCGCGCCAAGGAACGCGCCTTCGTTCTGGCGCCCTGGATCCTGTGTGAGCCCGACGCCGTCCTCGAGGGCGTGGGCCGCGTGTCCGACCTGCTGGCCGACACCCCCGACCGCGAGGGCATCATCGACGCGGTCGACGACTGGCTGGAGGATCCCGCAGCCGTCATGGCCGACTCCGACCAGCTCCTCGCCCTGCGTGCCGAGCAGGCCAGCGCCGACATGCGCGAGCTCATCGAGGCTCTGACCGGCGAGATCAGCCAGGTCAGCGACCTCGTCACACGCCCGGGCGAGCCCGCCGAGCCGGTGGAGATTCCCGCTGCCCACACGGTGATCGAGGACTCCGGCGACGACGTTGAGGAGGCCGCAGACTCCGAGTCGGCCCCCGAGCAGGCCGAGGAACCCGAGGTTGCCCCCGTCTCCGCCGCCGAGGCCCCCGCCCCTCGCGCCAGCATCTGGAGCCGCCTGGCCGCCGCCCAGGCTTCGGACGAGGCCTCGAGCGCCGAAGAGCCTGAGGCCAGCGAGCCAGAGCTCGATGAATCCGCGTCGCACGGCGTTGACGTGCCCGAGGCCGAAGCTCCGGCCGCGGACGCCGCCGCGCCGGCTGACGAAACCGACGCAGCCTCGCAGGGCGAAGTCCCCGCGGACGAGGCCTCGACCGCCCCGGCGGTGCCCGGCCCGCCCCACCGCCAGCGCCGCCGCCGCGCGGACGAAGCCAAGGCCTCGTCGCGCCCGTCCTGGCACCCCGTGTCTTCCGTGCCCGCCGACTCCCCGGCCGGTCGCATGACCCGCAAGATCGGCACCGGCACCTACAAGCCGAGCGGGACCGAAAAGCCCCGCTGGGCCCCCGTGTTCGAGTCCAAGCGCGAGGAGTCCCGCTCCAAGATCGCGCTGCCCGACTGGAACTTCTCCGTGGGTGCCTCCCACGACGTGCGCGTCGTCGACGACCGCTCCGGCCTGGGCCGCGACGACGAGGCCCCCAAGGCCACCGTGCACGCCGACGGACGTTCCACCATCCTCGCCCCCGGGCTGCCCGACAACACCCCCGTCGGCCCCATCCCCGAGGAAGAGGCCACTCAGACTGGCATCCTGCGCCGCGTTGTCGTGCGGCCCACGATGACGGGTGCGGTCCCCATCGTCAAGAGGCGTTAAATGAAACCCCTGTCGATCACCTGGGTGACGCTGGTCGGCTTCGTCTGTGCCCTTCTCAGCTTCCTCGGCTTCTTCGCGCACATGCGCGCGGGAGGCACCCCCATGATCGTCACGCCCGGCCCGGCCGTCGTCTTTGCGGTCGCGACCGCGCTCCTCATCTGGTCCGGCCTGGCCGTGCGCCGCCTGCGCGCCAACAAGGACACGTGGATTGACGCGATCGGCGCGATGCGGGTCGCCGTGTTCGCCAGGGCCAGCGCGATCGTTGGATCCGCGCTTGCCGGCGTCCTCATCGGTGTCATGATCGTGTCCCTCACGCAGCTCGAGGCCTCGGCGATGGTCGCCAACGCGATTGCATCGGGTCTCAGCGGCCTCGTTGGCCTTGTCTGGATTGTCGTCGCTCTTGTCGTGGAACGCTGGTGCGTGATTAACCCCGACGACGACGGATCTTCGAGCTCGCACAAGCGCAGCGCAGCAGCCTAAGCGCCTCGTGTGGGAGTCCTCTCGCGCGCGAAAGTGAGCCCGCCCCGAGCGTTAGTCGCGCCCCGATGGCGCGGGCCGGTATCGTGGACGCGTGGCTGACCAGCGTAAGAATTCCCCCCGGCGACCCTCGTCCCGTCGCTCCGCGTCCGCATCCGGACGCGCCGGCGACCGCGCCTCCCGAGCCGCAATGGGCGGTTGGGGAGCCTCGACGCGCGCGGCGTCTTCCGCCGGAGCCTCGACGGTCAAGCGGGGGAGCGGGGCAGCCGGGCGTCGGCCTAAGAAGGCCTCCTCGGGCGGTGGACGTCCGCCCGTGAATCTGTGGCCCCGGCGCATCATCACCGGCCTGGGCCTGCTCCTCATCATCGCGCTCATCGTGTGGGGTATCGTCGCCGCTGTGCGAGCCATCGTGGGAGCCTTCAGCGCCGCTCCTGTTCCCCAGTCGACCCCGCAGTCCGTCGTCCAGTCCGGAGCCCTCGACGCCTCCGGATACACGCTTAAGGGCGGCCAGGAGGCCACCGCCGACGGCCTGCTCACCGACGGCACCACGATCGACATTCCTGCCTGCCTGGACCGCGACATCACGGCCACTGCGAAGGCGAGCCCCGTGGCTTCTGGTTCCGCCATGCCCGTGACGCTCACGCTGGAAAACCGCGGCTCGGTCGCCTGCTCAACGTCGCTGACGCGCTTCAACCTGGCGGTGACGACCGGTGACCACCAGGTCTACGACTCCTCGCGCTGTGCCGACAGCCAGCAGTCTTCGATGACGCTGCTGCTGCGCCCGGGCGGCACCTGGTCCGGCTCGCTGAGCTGGGACGGATACGTGTACACCAACGGCTGTACGGCTCCCGCGGGCGGCGCGAGCGCGGCCGCGGCCGGCACCTACAAGGTGGCCGTCACGATGGGCACGCGAGAAGTCGGTTCGACCGTCGTCGACGTGACGCCGGCGCCCACCCCCGCGCCCCAGTCGGGAGCGCAGTCGGGCGCCCAGTCCGGCCCACAGTCGGGCCGCTAATGGCTGGGAGTCGGCGAGCGGCTACCAGCCGACGATGCCGGCGCTCACGGCCTGAGCCTGGTGGGCCAGGTTCTCCGTAATGAGCTTCGCCCGGTAGGGGCCGATCCCCTCGAGCTCCTCCAGGTCCTTGACGGTGGCCGCGCGCAGCTGCGGCAGCGAGTTGAAGTGCGCCGACACGACCTTGATGGCGCTCCACGATAGGTGCGGCACCAGGGACAGGGCGCGCACGCCGCGCGGCGTGATCTCGCGATCCAGGTCCGCGACCTCATACACGTCCAGGCCCAGGATGTTCGAAATCGCGGTGAGGTCCACGATGCGCTCGGAGCCGAGCGAGGACAGCTCGGCCTCGACGCGTGCCAGGTCGTCCGGGTTCGCGATGTAGTCGCGCATGACGAGGGCGCGCTCGGACGCGGAGCCGCGCACGAGGTCCTCGACCTGCAGGGCCAGCAGGCGGCCCTCCGAGCCCAGCTCCTCGAGGTACTCCGTGATCTCGGAGGTGATGCGCCGGATCATCTCCATGCGCTGCATGACGGTGGCGACGTCGCGCACGGTCGCGCTGTCGCGCATTTCCAGGATTGTGAGGGTCTGCAGGACCTCGTCGAGGCGCTGGCTGTAGCGGTCGAGCGTGTCAACCGCCAGGTTCGCGCGCGAGAGCAGGGCCTCGGGCTCCTCCACCAGGCGATGCTCGGAGCCCACGTAGATGGAGATCATGCGCATGGACGCGGACAGCGACAGCACCGGCAGATGGGTCTGGCGGGCGGTGCGCTGCGCGGTACGGTGACGCATACCTGACTCGTCCGTGGGGATCGTTGGGTCCGGGAAGAGCTGCACGTTCGCCTTGCGGATGCGCCACTGGTTGGGATCGATGATGACTGCGCCGTCCATCTTGCACAGCTCGCGCAGGCGCGCGGCCGTGAAAGCAACGTCGAGGTCGAAGCCGCCCGAGCACAGGGCCTGCACCTCCGGGGTGTACCCCAGGACGATGAGAGCACCCGTGTGGGAGCGCTGGATTCGTTCCAGTCCCTCTCGCAGAGGCGTGCCGGGCGCGACTGCGCGCAGTGCGTCACGAAGGATCGCTGCATCGGACGTCAATGTGATTCCCTCCCAGAACAGTCGGTGTGATTCCTATTATTGCGAGTCCGCCGGAAAAGAGACACGAATAGCCGTCGCCAGATCCGACACAGTAAACACGGTGATGCCGTCGACTCCCGACAGGTCTTCGCTGCCCTGGGCGGGCACGATCGCACTGGAGAAGCCCAGGCGCGCGGCCTCGGCGAGGCGGCGCTGGGTGCCCGTGCAGGCGCGTACCTCGCCCGTCAGCGAGATCTCTCCGACTGCGACGAGGTCGGGGCGTGGAGGAGTGCCCTTGAGCGAGGAGACGATGGAGATGGCCATCGCCAGGTCGATCGCGGGCTCGACCGTGCGTGCACCGCCGACCGTGGAGACGTAGACGTCCGCCCCCGACGTGTCCGCGCCGATGCGGGCCTGAAGGACCGCGAGGATCATGGCGATGCGCGCGTGGTCCACGCCCGAGGTCGTGCGCCGGGGTGACCCGCCCGACGAGGGGGCGACGAGGGACTGGATCTCCGTGGGCAGCGGCCGGCGCCCCTCCAAAGAAACGGCCGCGCACGTGCCGGGCACGCCGCGCGTCGTGCGCGACAGGAACAGGCCGGACGGATCGGCGAGGCCGTAGATGCCCGAGTCCGTCAGCTCGAAGCAGCCCACCTCGTCGGTGGGGCCGTAGCGGTTTTTCACCGCGCGCAGTAGGCGCAGGCGCGAATGACGGTCGCCCTCGAACTGGCAGACGACGTCCACGAGGTGTTCGAGGACGCGCGGACCGGCGATGCCGCCGTCCTTGGTCACGTGGCCGACGAGCAGGGTGGGCAGGTCGGACTCCTTGGCGACCCGGATCAGCGAGGCCGCGACCGCGCGCACCTGCGCGACGCCGCCCGCCCCGCCCTCGACCTGGGCGGAGGAGATGGTCTGAACGGAGTCGACGATGAGCAGAGAGGGGTGCGAGGCTTCGACGTGCCCGAGGATGACGCCGAGCTCCGTCTCATCGGCGATCAGGAGGTTCGGTTCGAGCGCGCCGATGCGTTCCGCGCGCCCGCGCACCTGCGCCGCCGACTCCTCGCCCGTCACGTAGAGGACGGGGCCGCGCCCGCCCGCCGCCGCCGTGCGCGCGGCCTTAGCGGCCACGTCCAGCAGCAGCGTCGACTTACCCACGCCGGGTTCGCCCGCCAGGAGGATCACCGCGCCGGGAACGATGCCGCCGCCGAGGACCCGGTCCAGCTCGCCCACGCCCGTCGAGCGCGACGAGGCCCGCTCGCCGTCCACCTCGCCGATCGGCAGGGCGGGGCGACGCGGGGGAGTCGCGGCCGCGCGCGGCCCGCCCGAGGCCTCGCCGGCCTGGTCGACGGTGCCCCACGCCCCGCACTCGCGGCACTGGCCCACCCACTTGGGGGAGGTCCACCCGCACTCGGAGCAGCGGTAGGTGATCTTCTCTTTCGCCATGCACTCACCGTAACCCGACCCTCCCTCATCTGCGGTTCCCGCGCGCGGGCGGGCACCGTGACGGCGGCGTTGGGAGAGCGGACCCGAGACCCGCACCGGCCTCGTTCCCGGAGCGTGATCGCCCAAATGCACGACTGTGGTCAGGTTCTCGCGCATGAGGAATGGCCACGCTCCTCCGCGAGAACCCCGTACGACAGGTTGCAGATTCCTTGGTACCTGTTGTTGTCTGCGGGGTTTATCCATAGGGTTGGTCGGTGTGTATCCTTGGGATGGTTGCCCATACCCTCCGCGGATACAGACAACGCCCCATACCAGTGCGCACATTGAGACTGAGGAAAGCCACATGAACAAGGCGCGTCGATCGCGAAACACCTGGTCGAAGCGGATACCCGCGCTCTCCGTCCTATTGGTGTCCGCGATGCTGTGCGTGCTCGCGGTCGTGTATCGGGGTGTCGAGGTCACCCAGGTGAGCGTCGACGACGGCGGCATTTGGGTGACGAACCAGGACCGCAAGCTCCTCGGGCACCTCAACTACGACGCCCTCATGCTGGACGGCACGGTCTCGGTGAAGTCCGCGTCCTTCGACATCGGCCAGGAGGGCGGCGACGTGACCCTGGGTGAGACCGTGAGTCGCACGGTCACCCCGGTGCGTCCGACCTCCTTCTCCCTCGGCCAGTCCGTCACCCTGCCCGACAACGCTGTTCAGGTTCAGGGCGGCTCGGTCCTGGCGGTCCTCGACCCCAACGAGGGCCTCCTGTGGGTCGGCAGTGCCAACGAGCCCGCCACCATGTCGCTCCTGCGTGAGGACGCGGTCGCCAACGACCTGAGCGACGGCATCGTGACGGTGTCGAACTCGGGTACGGTCTTCGCCTATTCTCCCGGTTCCTCCAAGCTCGTGACCCTGACGAGCGAAGGCCAGGCCTGGCGCGTGAAAACCACTGAGATCAAAGACTTTACTCCCGCCGGGCCCCCGACGATCACCGCGGTCGGCGACAAGCCGGTCGTCTACGACCAGACCGGCAATAAGCTGGTCCTGCCCGGCGGCAAGGTGCGCGACCTGTCCGAGGAACACGTGAGCGGTGCCGTCCTGCAGGCCCCCGGCGACGAGGCCGCCTCGGTCCTCCTCGCGACCGGCGACCAGCTGGTGTCCGTGCCCCTGAACGGCAAGGCGATCGAGCGTCAGGAGGCCTCGGAGAGCGGCCAGAAGGGCACCCCCGCGCCCCCCGTCTTCCACCGTGGCTGCTCCTACGGTGCATGGGCGGGCTCGGGCGCGTTCGTGCGCACCTGCACGGACTCCACGCGCAACCAGGCGCAGACGGTGTCGAGCCTGGCCGAGGCCTCCTCCGCTGTGTTCCGCACGAACCGCACGCGCATCGTCCTCAACGATGTTTCGACGGGCACGCTGTGGCTGCCCGACAAGAACATGGTCGTGGTCAGCAATTGGGATCAGACCCCCACCGAGGAGCAGGAGGAAGAGGACACTCCGACCCCTGACCAGCGTGAGCAGGTCTCCGAGCCGGAGCACAAGGACAAGAACACGCCGCCCGAGGCCGTGGATGACGAGTTCGGCATCCGCCCGGGCCGCTCGACGCTGCTACCCGTCCTGGACAACGACTCCGACGACGACGGCGACGTGCTGACGGCGCGCGCGGTCACCAACCCCGAGTTCGGCTCGATCGTGCGCACGAGGGGCGGCCGCGCCCTGCAGATCACGGACGTCCCCGAGAGCATGACGAGCGGATCGACGTCCTTCACGTACGAGGCCTCGGACGGCCTCGCGGGCGCGACGGCGAACGTGACGCTGACGATCCACCCGTGGAGCCAGAACGAGGGCCCGCGCCAGCTCAAGCACCCGGTCATCAAGGTGGGTGCGAACGCGCAGGTCGAGTACAACCTCCTGTCGGACTGGATCGATCCGGACGGCGACCAGTTCTACCTGGTGTCGGCGACGGCCCCCGAGGGCATGGCCGTGCAGTTCTCCGAGGACGGCACGGTTCAGATCCGCGACCTGGGCTCGGGCGCTGGCGTCAAGGCGATCGCCGTGACGCTGTCGGACGGCCACGCTGAGACCACGGGCGAGCTGAAGGTGAGCGTCCAGGAGGCGGGCAATGTGCCGCCGGTGGCGCGCGCCGACTTCTACGTGGCGCGCGTGGCTGAGCCGCTGACGATCGACCCGATCGCCAACGACACGGATCCCAACGGCGACGCCCTGTCCCTCGTGGCTGCGGGCACGGCCCCGGCGGGCACCGCGGTCTCCGCTGACCTCTCGCGCGGCACGCTGACGTTCACGGGCTCGGTGCCGGGATCCTTCCAGTTCACCTACACGGTCTCCGACGGCCCGTCGACGACCGTGGGCGTGATCCGCGTGGACGTGGTCGACGACGACACGAACGCCCTGCCGATCGCCGAGGACGACCTGGCGGTCCTGCCCAGCGGCGGTGCCTCGCTGATCGCGCCGCTGGCCAACGACACGGATCCGTCCGGCGGAGTGCTTGTCGTTCAGTCGATCGACGTGCCCGCGAACTCGGGCCTCGAGGTCACGCTCATCGAGCGCCACCTGCTGCGCATCACGTCGCCGGGCGGCCTGTCCGACGTGACGACCTTTACCTACACGGTCTCCAACGGCGCGGGTTCCGCGACCGCCCAGGTCAGCGTCATCCCGACGAACGCGCAGAGTGAGGAGACTCCGCCCCAGGTCACGGCCGACACCGCGAAGGTGCGCGCCGACGACATCGGCTCGGTGAGCGTCCTGTCGAACGACCGCTCGCCGATCGGCCTGTCGCTGAGCCTGGACCCGGAGGTGGAGGTCCTGTCGGGCGCCGAGCTGGGCACGGTCTTCGTGACCGGTAACCAGGTGCGCCTGGCCGCCGGCTCCGAAGCCGGCGTGGTGCGCGTGGCGTATACGGCCATCGACTCGGTGGGTAACCGCGCGACGACAACCGTCACGTTTGAGGTCATCGCTTCCTCCGCGGCTAACAGTGCTCCCGTGCCCAAGGCGCTGAGCGCGTGGGCCGTGCAGGGCCAGATGACGCGCGTCCCGGTGCCGCTGACGGGCATCGACCCCGACGGCGACTCGGTCGCCCTGGTGGGCATCGACCAGCCGCCGGCCAAGGGCAGCGTCGTGCTGGGCACGGAGTGGCTGGAATACACGCCCTCCGACGATGCGACCGGCACGGACACCTTCTCCTACATCGTCGAGGACCGCCTCGGCGTGCAGGGACGCGCCCGCGTGCGCGTCGGCATCGCCCCTCCCGGCTCGCAGAACCACAACCCGACGGCCGTTCCCGACTCGGTGACGGTGCGTCCGGGGCGCGAGGTGAGCATCAACGTCCTGAACAACGACGTGGACGCGGACGGCGACACCCTGTACATGGACACGGATCCGGCGACCGTGTCGGTGTCGGATCCGACCGCGACCGTGACGGTGGCCGAGGATCTGGTGACGGTCAAGGCGCCCGCCACGAACGGCGTGTTCGTCGTGGCCTACCAGATCGAGGACGGCCGAGGTGGCCGCGCACAGGGCCAGCTGACCGTGACGGTGGACGCTGAGGCGCCGCTGCGCGCGCCGATCGCCCGCGACGACGTCGTGCCGGTCTCCGATCTGCCCTCGGACTCCAAGCCCGTCAGCGTTGCCGTCCTCGTCAACGACGAGGACCCGGACGGCACCACGGCTGCGCTGACGGTATCCTCGGACGCCTCGGGTGTGAGCGTGTCGGGGCAGAACCTGTCGATTTCCACGGACGCTCGCCGACGCCTCGTCGTGTACACGGTGACGGACCCCGACGGCCTGAGCGCGAGCGCGGTCGTGACCGTTCCTGGCACCGACCTGCTGGCTCCTCGCCTGGACACGACGCGCGTCCCGGTGGCGATGCGCGCGGGCTCCACGCTGACCCTCGATATGCACGACTACGTGCTGGTGCGCGACAACTCGCGCTCCCCGATCATCACGGATGCGTCGTCCGTGAAGTTCAGCGGCGCCCTGGACTCGGCCTCGCTCCAGGACTCCACGCACATTACGCTGAGCGCGCCCGACACGGCCTCGGGCAAGGCCTCGGTGTCCTTCACGGTGCGTGACGGCGCCTCGGACGACGCTTCGGCGCTGTCCTCGACCCTGACGATCCCGATCACGATCCAGCCGGCCAGGAACCTGCCGCCGCGCCTGACCCCGACCCCGATCATCGTGGGCCAGGGTGAGAGCGTGACGGTCGACCTCACGCAGATGGTGGACGACCCGGACGACCAGGCCAAGAACAGGTTCTCCTACACCGTGGTGAAGGCCCCCGGCGGCGTGGACGTCTCCCTGGACGGCTACAACCTGACGGTGTCCGGCAAGAAGGACCAGCCCAAGGGCCCGGTCGGCGCTATTACTGTTAGCGTCGACGACGGCTCGGGCGCGGTCAACGCCGACATTCCGGTGACGATCGTGAAGTCCTCCAAGCCCCTCGTGACGACCACGGAGGCCCGCATCAAGGCGAAGGCCGGCCAGACGGTGGACGTGAACCTCTCGGAGTACACGACGAACCCGTTCCCGAATCCGCTCGTGGTCCTGGACGCGTCGGTGCACGTGGGCCAGGGAACCGCCTCGGGTAACGGCAACGTCCTGTCGGTGACCCCCAAGGCCGGCTTCCACGGCAACATGACCATCGTGTACCGCGTCATGGACGCGACGAACGACCCGGATCGCGTGGTCCAGGGCCGAGTCGTCGTCCAGGTCCTGGATCGCCCTGAACCGCCGCAAAACGTGAAGGCGACGGCGATGGGGTCGCAGACCGCCTTCGTGCAGTTCGAGGAGCCCGCCGCGAACGGTGGCACGATTTCCGGCTACAAGGTGACGGACCTGTACGACGGGCGTACCTACAACACCACTAAGCCGGGCACGCAGATTACGGGCCTGACGAATGGTCAGAATCACCGCTTTACGGTCGTCGCGACGAACGAGGCCGGTGACTCCGATCCGTCGGCACCGTCCGCAGATGTGCGGGTCGATGTCGCGCCCGAGCAGATGGCCGCACCCACGGTCGTGGGTTTGGATAGGGCCCTCGAGGTCTCGTGGACAAAGCCGAACAACGAAGGATCTCCGATCCTGTCGTACACGGTGTTGCTCAATGGCCCCGGCGGCGGTCAGCCGGTCGCTTACCAGGTGTCCGATTCGAAGTTGTCGATGACGATTCCGGATCTGAAGAACGGCACGTTGTATTCGGTGCAGGTCCAGGCCCAGAATGGCGCGGAGAAACCGTCTCCGCCGTCCTCGGCGACCGAGGGCTACCCGCATGGTGCCCCCGATCAGCCGACCGACGTGCGTGCGGAGGTGAGCGCCTCGGAGACCGACCCGAACAAGGCGACGGTTCAGGTCTCGTGGACCCCGAGATTCTCGGGCGGAAAGGGCTGGGGGCAGGCCACGATTTCGGTCAATGGCAAAGACGTACAGGCGCCATCGGACGGTGGCAAGGCTACGCTGTATGAGGTGCCAACGCGTCGGGGCGCAACCGTGTCGGTGACACTGAAGAACGCGGAAGGCGATACGTCGACTCCTGGAACCGCGTCCGTGTCGATCGTGACGACCCCCGCGCCGATTGCCACCCCGACTCTCTCGGGCACGGGGAAGGCCGGTCAGCTGAAGGTCACTGGGTTGTCGGTGGTGACGGGCCGAGGTTTCGAGGCGTCGGATCTGACCTTGCGCTACTCGGCGGACCCCAATTCATGTGCGAGTGGACAACGGGTCGACGATGGCGACATCCTGCCCGCCAACGGCTGGGAGTCGAAGACGTACTACTTCTGCCAGACGGGCATCGGCGTGAACAACCAGCCGGCGGCCTCACCGGTCGCGTCCGCCACGGGCACAGCGACGGGCCGCCCCTCGGATGTGGGCGTGCGGTTCACAGGTGTCAACTCGACGAGCCTGACGGTTCAGTGGGATCCGGTGGGCGCGAACCCGGCGGTCACCGAGGTCCGCGTGTCGCTGAATAACGGCGCGACGCAGACTGTGCGTGGCGGTGTCAACACGGCGACCTTCTCGGATCTGGCCCAGGGCACCCGCTACCAGGCCACGGTCGTTGCGGTCAACGGTCTGGGTGAGACGGTGATGAGTGAGCAGCCGACGGAGACCACGAAGCTCGACGTGAACCTGACGTGGACGGACGCTTGCCAGGGAGGCGAGAAGTACGCGCCCCCGGGTGGATGCCACACCTTTAAGTTCAGTGCTCCGGGGTGGGCTGGCACGTCGCTTACTCACAAATGTACGATTACTTCGGATCTGGACGGTTGGACCGAAGAGGTGACTATCGATCGTGCCGGTCCCATCGAGTCGAACATCGCGACGCGGGCGGATTCCGAGGCGGCGTTCGCGCAGAAGGTGCGCGTCGGCAATTGCCGCCCGGTGAGGTAAGCCGTGAAGAAACTACGTCGACTTGTGAAGAATGCGTGGCGCGCCCTGAGCGCCCGCGTGCAGGCACTGCCCGGCTACGAGGGCGTCGCCCGCTGGCTGGGCGCGCTGACCCCGGTGGGGTGGGCGGTGATCGTGGCGATGCTCGCGGGCACCGTCGCGGCCCTCGCCTTCGGCTGGCTGGAGGGCTTCATCGTGGCCGTCATGGGCCTGGTGGCCCTCGTGGTCGCGGTCGCCTCGGTCGCCTCCCCGTCTCCGCTCTCCGTTACCCTGCGCATGAAGAACGACCGCATCGTCGCCGGCCAGGTGGCGGTGGGTCGCGTCCGTGTGGTCAACGAGTCCGGGCGCCGCTCGGGTTCGACCCTCGTGGAGGTCACGATCGGACGAGGCAGTGGCGAGTTCCTCGTGCCCCCGATCAGCGGAAACGGCACGTGGAACGAGTCCTTCTCGGTCATGACGAAGCGCCGCGGCGTCATCAACGTGGGCCCGGCGCGCACCGTGCGCATGGACGGCCTGGGCCTGCTGCGTCGCGTGCGTTCGTGGGATGACCCGATCCTCGTGCATGTGCACCCGCCGACGGTGCGTTTCTCCTTTGACGCGACCGGCATGCAGATGGACGTCGAGGGCGTGGCCAGCGAGAAGCTGACGAGCTCCGACGTGTCCTTCCACGCCCTGCGCGACTACGAGCCGGGCGACGACCGTCGCGCGGTGCACTGGCCGTCGACGGCGCGCTTTGGCCGCCTGATTGTCCGGCAGTTCGAGGAGACTCACCGCTCGCACCACATGGTGCTGCTGGATACGCGCGTGGATGCGTGGGATCGGCGCTCCTTTGAGACGGCCGTGTCGGTTGCTGCGTCGCTGGCCCTCGCCGGCTCGGGCGAGGCCCGCACGGTGTCGATGCACACCGCGGACGAGTGGATCCCCACGGGCTCGCCCATGGCGATGCTGGATGCGCTGTCCGAGATGGAGACGTCGACGCGCTCTGAGTTTGCGGGTATCGTGCGCCGCTGCATCATGGAGCGCGGCGGGATTTCGGTGCTCTCGATTGTCGTCGGCGCTGGCGTAGAAGACGAGGAGGCTGCTCGCCTGGCGAATATCGCTCCTGTCGATGTCATCGTGTCGGTGATCCGCGTGGTCCCGGGCCGGGCGCGTCGCCGTCGCAAGATCACGCGCGGCGTCATCATCGACTGCCCCTCCCTCGAAGACCTGCCGATGCTCGTGTCACGGGGGGTGAACGCGTGAGTACTCCTGCTCGCAACGCCTCGCGTCCGGCACCTCCGCCGCCTCGCTCCCGTCGCCCCGCCGCCCAGGAAACCACGATGGGCGGGTCGATCCACCGCGCCGCCATGCCCGCATGGTCCCTGCTGGTCCTCGCGGTCCTCTTTTCCGGTCCGATCCTCATGTTCGAGTCCGTCTTCGGCGGCGGCCAGGGCGCGATTGCGGCGCTTGCGGGAGTCGTGGTCGGCCTCATCGTCGCGTGGGCGGCAGCGAAATGGCGCTGGGACCTGCTCTCGATCGTCGCGGCGGTCGTCGCCTCGCACTTCCTCTTCGGTGGCGCTGCCGCGCTGCGTGAGACGACCCGCTGGGGCGTGGTCCCGACGTCGCGGACCGTCCAGACGCTTGTCGTCGGCTCGGTCGAGGCCTGGAAGGACCTCCTGACGCTGACGCCGCCGGCCGGCTCCTACGTGGGGCCCGCGATGGTGCCGTGGATGGCCTGCCTCGTGTGTTCGGTCGCGGCGGGCGTCGTCACGGTGCGCTACGGGCGCCCCATGTGGGGATCCGTGCCGCTGATCCTCGCCGGCGTGATCGCAATCGTGTGGGGGCCGTCGAACCACTCTCCGTCCGCCCTCCTCGTCATCGCCTGGTGGGTGGGACTCATCGTGTGGTGGGCGTGGGCCTCGGCGATCGGACGCGCACGATTGGGCGCCGACATCGTCATTGGTATGGCCTCTACCGCGACCACCGCGTCGACGACCGTGGGCGGTTCCTCACGTCAGATCGTGCACGTGTGGTGGCGCGTGGGCATGGGCGCGCTCATGGTGGGCGTGATGGTCGCTGCGGCGATCCCTGCGGCGTCCCTGCTGGGTCCCACCGCCTCGGACCGCGTCGTCGGACGCGACGTCGTCGAGCCGCCCGTGGACGCGCGCCAGTACCCCTCGCCGCTGTCCAGTTACCGCCACTACAACAAGGACCTCGAGGACGAGTCCCTGATCCGCGTGTCCAACATGCCCAAGGAGGCGCGCGTGCGCCTGGGCGCGATGGACGTGTACGACGGGACGACCTTCGGCATGGGCGTCACGAACACGGTGGACGGCACGGCCGGATACCGACGCGTGGGATCCACGATCCCGGGGCGCAGCGCCGATACGGCGGGAGTGCAGACCTCGGTGTCGACCTCGCAGCTGCTGGGACCGTGGGTGCCCACGATCGGCCAGGTGTCGGTCCTGCGTTTTGAACCCTCCGCCCCCAACGCGGCCGAGCAGCAGGACGGCCTGAACTACGACCTGTGGGCGGATACCGCCCTGACGACGGGTCCGACCGGCCAGCTGAGCTACTCGCTGAGCACGACGATGCCGCGCGAACACGCAGACTCGGAGTTCGCCAGCGTGAACGCAGCGCGCTACGCCGGGGGAGACACGAACGTCCCGAAGGACGTGGACTCCCTGGCAGCGGATCACACGTCGACCGCGCGCTCGGACCTGGAGAAGGCCCGCGCGATCGAGCAGTTCCTGCACACGGATGGCTACTACTCCAACGAGGACACGATCAATTCGCGTCCCGGCTCCTCTCAGGACCGCATCGAGCGCATGATCAGCGCCGAGGCGCTGGTGGGCGACGACGAGCAGTACGCGACCCTTATGGCCCTCATGCTGCACTCGCAGGGCATCAACGCCCGCGTCGTGATGGGCGCCTACCGCGAGGGCACGTCCGGCAGTGTCGACCTGACGGGTTCGGACATGCACGCGTGGGTCGAGGTGGAGTTCCCCGGCGTGGGCTGGGCGACGTTCGACCCGACTCCGCCGCGCGATCAGCAGCCCACGACGCAGGTCAACAAGCCCAAGTCCGTGCCCAAGCCCCAGGTCCTGCAGCCCCCGGAGCCGCCCGAGCAGCCGGTCGAGCTGCCGCCCGCAACCCGTGACCAGGCGACGGATCCGCACGATCCGAACGGCGTCCATATCCCGTGGATGGCGATCGGCACGGTGTCGGTGTCGCTCCTCCTGCTGCTGGGCCCGGTCCTGGCTGTGCTCCTGGCGAAGTCCCGCCGCCGTAAGAGCCGCCGCCGTGCGCAGGCCGCCGAGTCGGTGCGCGGCTCGTGGGACGAGCTCGTGGATACCGCGATCGACTCCGGCCTCGTCGTCGAGCCGCACTTGACGCGCCAGGAGGTTGCGTGGGCGCTGGCCTCCCAGTGGACGCCCAAGAAATCCGAGAGCGACGAGGAGGGGGACGCTAAGGCCCGCAAGGCGCGCAAGCGCTCGGCCGCGGACGTACGCGTGCCTGGCTGGTCGCTGTTCTCGGGCGCGGTTCCCCGGGCCGTCACCGTGGCGCGCCGCGCGGACGTCGCGGACTTCGCTGCCGGTGGTGCCCGCCCCGAGGACGCGGAGCAGGCGTGGAACGACGTGGATGAGCTGCGTCGCGAGTGGGCGGCCTCGGTGTCGCCGTTCGCGCGACTGCGGTACGCGCTGTCGCTGAAGTCGCTGCGCTGGCGCCGTCGCGCCCGCCGTCAGGCTGACGCCGCTCGCAAGGGCGGTCGCTCGCTGGCCAAGCGCATGGGCCGTAGGAAAGGGAAACGTTGATGGATAGCGACGCTCGCGTCGGAATGGTGCCGTCGCTGCCGGGTTACGAGTGGATTCGTCCACTCGGGTCGGGTGGGTTCGCGGACGTGTTCCTGTGCCGCCAGGAGCTGCCCAGCCGTGAGGTGGCCGTCAAGGTGGCGCGCAGGGATCGCGGGGCGGACGGCGAGGCCGGTATCGCACGTGAGGCCGACGTGATGGCTCTCGTGTCGGGTCACCCGGCGGTGGCCCAGCTGTACGGCGCGGGGCGCACGCCGGATGGTCGCCCGTACCTGGTGATGGAGTACTGCCCGGTTGCGAACATCCTCGATCAGGTGCGCGCAAACCCGATGTCGACGGACCGCGCGCTGTCGATGGTGATCCGCATGTGCGGCGGTGCTGAGATGCTGCACCGCGCGGGCTACGTGCACCGCGACATTAAGCCCAGCAACATCATGATCAACGCCTACGGGTCGCCGGTGCTCACCGACTTCGGCGTGGCCGAGCCGGTGGGTGCGGACCCGCGCGGCGGCCGCGACGGCTTCTCGGTGATGTGGGCGCCGCCCGAACAGATTGCGGGCACGGCGCGCGCTCACCCGACGCAGGACGTGTGGGCACTGGGCGCGACCCTGTGGACGCTCCTCATGGGCCGCTCGCCCTTCGAGGTGGAGGACGGAGACAACTCGGCCCATGCGGTCGCCCAGCGCGTCGCCCGTGGCCGCGTGTCGCGCATCGACCGCCCGGGAGTGCCCGACGCTGTGACGGCCATCGTGCGCCGCGCGATGAGCCTGGACCCGGAGCAGCGCTTCGGGTCGGCGGCAGCCCTCGGTTACGCCCTACAGACGGTCGAACGCGAGATGCACCGCCCGGTCACGGAGATGAAGCTGAGCGTGGTGGTCTCCTCGAGCGCGCCATCCTCGGCCCTGTCCGCCCCGTCTGCGGCGGCCCTGGACGCGGAGCGCACGCGCACCCGCCGCGGGAGTTTCGCGGATGGTCCCCAGGCCTCGTCGAACGAGGCGTGGGCCGGTAACTCGACGACGAACCGAACCGGGTTGGTCGAGGGGGAGTCGAAGCGTCCCGTGTGGGTGGTGCCGGTCCTCGCGCTCGTGATGGTGCTGGCGACGGCCGGCCTGGTCGTCGCGATGCTCACCGGCGGCGGACACAGCATCCACCTGGGCGGAGGCAGTGGAGGCGGATCCACACCGACCCCTTCCTCAAGCACAGGGACGGTGAGCAGTTCCGATCAGGGCGACGCGGGCGCGGTCCCGCCCGAGGCCGTCACCGGGTTGACGGCCACCCCGAACGGCAACGAGATCCGCTGGGGCTGGGAGGTGCCCGAGCAGGGCCAGTACCAGCCCGGATCGCTGGAGTTCAAGTACGTGCTGACCCGCCCGGGCGAGGCCGTGGTGGCCGAGACGATGCGCCGCAACAGCCTGACGACGACCGCGGTGAGCGGAGAGAACTGCCTGACCGTGAGCCTCGTCGTGACTTCCACGGGCCGCGAGTCCGCGCCGGTCACTCAGTGCGTGACGGTGCCGTAGGGCGCTGGAAGGGCAGCTGATGAGTCATCCGATGGCGCGCCTTGCGCGGCGCAGCGCCGGCATGGGGGTCGCCCTGGTGGGCACGCTTGCCGTCGCGGCCCTCGTGGTTCCTGCTGTCCCAGCATCGGCGGATGCCGCGATCACGGCGGACGAACAGACCTTCTACGGCTACTACCGCTTGGACGCGATCCACTCGTCGGGATACACGGGCGACGGTGTGACGATCGCGCTCATTGACGGCCCCGTCAACACGCAGATCCCGGAGCTAGCCGGTGCGCGCATCCAGTCCTACAGCCCCTGCACCGTGGGCTCCCAGGACAAGTACTGGGACCACGGCACCGTTATCGCGCAGGTGATTTCCTCGCCACAGTTCGGCGTGGCCCCCGGCGCGAATCTACGCGCCTACACACTGTCGTTCGCTGGTGACACGACGGGTTCCGACTGTGCGCTCGGACAGTGGGGGCGAGGCTACTCCGATCTCGCTCTCCTCATCGAGGACGCGCTCAACGACGGCGTCGACGTGATCACCACGTCGTCGAGCTACCCCAGCGACTACGAGGGCATGCGCTGGGCTCTCGCCCGAGCGATTGCGTCCAAGGTTCCGGTAGTCGCCAGCACGGGCAACGACTCGACCCGCAACTCGACGGAGTGGCTGCCCTCCTGGGGTGGCGTCGTCGGCGTGGGCGCGATCGAGACCAACGGACGCCCCTCCGACTACCAGAACTGGGGTAGGCCGCTGTCGACGGCGGCCCTCGCGCGCCCTCTCGCACGTTCGGGCGTGTCACAGGAGCGAGGCGAGTGGTGGGGGACATCCTTCGCGAGCCCCGTCGTGGCCGGCTCCCTGGCGCTGTCCATGCAGCGCTGGCCGAGCGCGACCGGCAACCAGATCCTACAGGGGCTGGCCCGCACAGGCGTGGGCGGCAACGGCGGCGAATGGAACGAATACACGGGGTACGGCGCGCTCGACATCTACGCGATGCTGACGACGAACCCGACGAGCTTCCCGGATGAAAACCCGTTCATGGACAAGGGAACGAACACGGTTCCCAGCCGACAGGACGTGCAGGACTATATCGACGGCGTGGTGGATCCGCGCGTCGTCATGAACGACAACTCGTACGAATATCTGGGGTACGACGAGCGTCTCGCACTCAGCCGCGAGCACGGCTACCCGACGCACCTGGGCACCAGCCCGCGCTTCCACGCGAGCAACGCGAGCAACGCGAAGAAGAAGTAGCGCGTAGGGGAGCGCCCCTGTCATCCACACGCAGTTCACGGTGGGTGGCAGGGGCGCTTCGCTGTGTCGGGTTGCCGAGGCTACTTCCGGTGGTAGCGGGGGCTCGTTCCCAGGTGGATCTCATTCTTTAGCTCCGACTGGTATAGGATGATCTGATCGTCGGCGCCCCGGTACACGTAGGAGTCGTCGAGGTCCCGGTTGCTGGCTGGATTGACAAGCCCGTCGGTGTAGTCGGCAACCTCCTCGGCTGTGGGCTCGGAACCACCTGGCTTCTGGATGATCGGGTTCTCGTCCGGGTACTGTGAAGGATCCGTCTTGACCAGTGCGCCACCGTCAATCGCTCCATACCCCGTGTACTGTGTCCACTCGTGATTCGGGTTCAAGCTGGTGTGAACCAGGGATTGAAGGATTTGGTTGGTGGTGGCGTCGGGCCACTTCTGGCGTGCCAGGGCGAGCATTCCCGAGACAAGCGCAGTCGAATTTGAAGTACCTGAGGCGGTCGTGGGTGCTCCGGTGTTCGCATCGACGGTGTTGACGGGGCCGCCGAAAGCGGCGGTCACGACACCGTTACCCCACGAGGAGTAGGACGCGAAGGTGCCGTCACTGTTGATGGCGGACACGCCGACCACGCCGGACCAGCGGATCAGCTGGGCATAACTGTTGTCGCGTGCCGTGTTACCGGCGGATGCGACGACGATGACACCTTCGCTCATCGCGCGGGTGAGAGCCCACTGAAATTCCGAATCTCCTTCTGGGGTGCCCTGCGAGATGGAGATGATCTGGGCACCGTCATCGATGGCCTGGTTGATGAGGATAGCCATGGTATCGAGACGTAGTCCGTTGGACTTGCATGTGCCTGACGACACAGCATCAGCGGTGGCGGTCTGGTAGGTGTAGAGCGTTGCGTCGGGGGCAACACCCGTATAGGGCGATACGAGCAAGGTCGCCATGTCGGTGCCGTGACGTGCTTCCGCAGGCGAGGCCTCGATTGTGCAGCGGCTCTTGTCGGTGATGTTGGCACCGGCCAGTTCGGGGGCGCTGGTATCCACGGGGCCGTCGATGAGGGCGATGGTCACGCCCTTACCTGTGTACCCCTTCTGGCGAGCGGAGTCCAGGTGGTAGTAGGAGAAGTACTCCTGGGTGGTGATCGGGTCCGCAGCGTGAGCGGGGGCCGGGGCCACGGTGAGGGCACCGACAGCCAGCGCGAGGGCGGAGGCGGCGGTGGTCAGGGCGCGCGCGGCGCGCCCCGCCCTCCCCACAAAACCGAAGGGAGAACGGGGCGCGGGCTGCGCGCATGAATGCGCGTGTGTCATGGTCACTTCCGGTGGTAGCGGGGGCTCGTTCCCAGGTGGAGCGGTGTCTTCAGATCCGCGTGATAGAGGACGACCTGATCGTCGGCACCTCGGTACACGTAGGAATCTGGGACCTCCCGCTCGGCAGCGGGATTGATGAGTCCATCGGCGTAGTCGGCAACCTCGTCAGCCGTGGGCTCAGAACCACCCGGTTTGTCGAGAATTGGGTTCTCATCCGGGTACTGGGTTGGGTCGTCGTTCACCAGGGAGCCCAAGGCAGCTGCTCCGTATCCGGTCTTTTGGTTCCACTCATGATCTGGGTTTAGGCCAGAGTGGACCAGGGATTGGAGGATCTGATTGGGAGTGCCATCGGGCCACTTCTGACGCGCCAGGGCCAGCATGCCGGCGACGAGAGCCGTCGACATAGAGGTGCCCCGCACGGTGGTGGGCTGATTCGTATTTTCGTCGCGGGTGTTGAAGGGTCCACCGACAGCGGCGGTCACGACTCCGTTGCCCCAGGAGGAATACGATGCGAACGTGCCGTCCGTGTTGATGGCAGAAACACCCACAACGCCGGAGTAGCGGCCCAAGTGAGTGGTGTTTTCGTCATCTGACGCGTTGCCGGCTGAAGCAACAATGATGACACCGTGCGCAATTGCGTTGGCGATGGCCCACTTGGCGGCGGTACCCAGGTACCCTGTTCCCTGTGAGATGGAGATGATTTGGGCACCGTCTTCGACTGCCTGGTTGATGAGCGTGTCGAAGCTGTTGAGCCTCTTTCCGTCAGTCTTGCAGGTGCCTTCAGAAATTGAACTGTTGTTGGATAACTGGTAGGTGTACAGCGTGGCGTCGGGGGCCACGCCGGTGTACGGGGAGACCAGCAAGGTCGCCATGTCAGTACCGTGGCGTATACCAGCGGGAGAGTCTTCGATGGTGCAGCGGCTCTTGTCGGTGATGTTGGCGCCGGCTAGTTCGGGGGCGCTGGTGTCGACGGGGCCGTCGATGAGGGCGATGGTGATGCCTTTACCGGTGTAACCCTTTTGGCGTGCGGAGTCCAGGTGGTAGTAGGAGAAGTACTCCTGGGTGGTGATGGGGTCCGCCGCGTGAGCGGGGGCCGGTGCCAGGGTGAGGGCCCCGGCTGCCAGTGTGAGTGCGGAGGCGGCGGTGGTCAGGGCGCGCGCGGCGCGCCCCGCCCTCCCCACAAAACCGAAGGGAGAACGGGGCGCGGGCTGCACGTGTGGTCGCGCGTGTGTCATGGTTACTTCCGGTGGTAGCGGGGGCTCGTTCCCAGGTGGAGCTGTGTATTGAGGTCCGACTGGTACATGACGACCTGATCGTCGGCACCTCGGTACACGTAGGAATCTGGAAGCCCAGTGGTTTCCGTGGGACTAATGAGTCCATCTGCGTAGTCGGCTACCTCGTCAGCCGTGGGCTCGGAACCACCCGGTTTGTTGAGGAGCGGGTTCTCGTCAGGGTACTGCGAGGGATCGTCGATGACGAGTCCGCCGCCGTCAATGGCTCCGTATCCGGTGTATTGGTTCCACTCGTGGTTGGGGTTCAGGCCCGAGCGCACGAGGGACTGGAGGATCTGGTTGGTGGTGGCGCTGGGCCACTTCTGGCGTGCTAGTGCGAGCATTCCCGAGACAAGCGCCGTCGCATTTGATGTACCTGACGTGGTCGTGAGTTCTCCAGTGTTCGCATCGCGGATGGTGACGGGGCCGCCGAACGCGGCGGTCACGACGCCGTTACCCCAGGAGGAGTAGGACGCGAACGTTCCGTCACTATTGATCGCGGAGACGCCGACCACGCCGGACCAGCGGATGAGCTGCTCAATGCTGTTGTCGCTTGCCGTGTTACCGGCAGATGCGACAACGATGACGCCTTCGCTCATCGCCCGGACGAGAGCCCACTGAAGTTCCGAACTTCCTTCTGGGGTGCCCTGTGAGATGGAGATGATCTGGGCACCGTCATCGATGGCCTGGTTGATGAGGATAGCCATGGTGTCGGTCAGCAGCCCGCCGGACATGCATGTGCCTGCTGATACAGAATCAGCGTTGGAGAACTGGTAGCTGTACAGCGTGGCATCCGGGGCGACGCCCGTGTAGGGGGACACCAGCAGGGTTGCCATGTCGGTTGCGTGGTGAATGCCCTTCGGGGAGTCTTCGATGGTGCAGCGGCTCTTGTCGACAATGTTCGCGCCGGCCAGTTCGGGGGCGCTGGTGTCGACGGGGCCGTCGATGAGGGCGATGGTCACACCCTTACCGGTGTAGCCCTTTTGGCGTGCTGCGTCCAGGTGGTAGTACGAGAAGTACTCCTGGGTGGTGATGGGGTCCGCCGCGTGCGCGGGGGCCGGGGCCAGGGTGAGGGCGCCGGCGGCCAGCGCGAGTGCGGAGGCGGCGGTGGTCAGGGCGCGCGCGGCGCGCCCCGCCCTCCCCACAAAACCGAAGGGAGAACGGGGCGCGGGCTGCGCGCATGAATGCGCGTGTGTCATGGTCACTTCCGGTGGTAGCGGGGGCTCGTTCCCAGGTGGATCTCATTCTTTAGCTCCAACTGGTATAGGATGACCTGATCGTCGGCACCGCGGTAGACGTAGGAATCGGGGATACCTCTGTGTGCGCTGGGGCTGATGAGGCCGTCAATGTAATCCGCAACTTCGTCAGCGGTGGGCTCGGAACCACCCGGCTTGTCGATGATGGGGTTCTCGTCCGGGTACTGCGCGGGATCATCGTTGACGAGTCCACCACCGTCGATGGCTCCGTATCCGGTGTACTGGTTCCACTCGTGGTTCGGGTTCAGGCCCGAGCGCACCAGGGACTGCAGGATCTGGTTGGTGGTCGCCTCGGGCCACTTCTGACGCGCCAACGCCAACATCCCGGCAACAAGCGCCGTGGAGATAGAGGTACCCTCGCCGATTGTAGGCTGATTCGTCACAGGATCAAGTCTGTTGAAGGGACCGCCAACAGCTGCTGTGACGACGCCGTTACCCCAGGAGGAATAGGACGCGAAAGTGCCGTCGGTGTTAATCGCGGAAACACCGACGACACCAGACCAGCTGCCTAGGTGTGCGTTGTTCGCATTGTCTGCCGTGTTGCCTGCGGACGCGACGATGATCACGCCGCGTGCGATCGCGTTGGCAATAGCCCACTTGACGTCGTCGCCTAGGCGCCCAGTTCCTTGGGAGATCGAAATGATCTGGGCGCCATCGTCCACGGCCTGGTTGATGAGCGTGTCGAAGTCGTCGAGCTTCTTGCCGTTGACCTCGCAGGTGCCTGCTGAAATTGACTCGTAATTCGACAACTGGTAGCTGTGGAGTGTCGCGTCGGGTGCCACCCCGGTGTAGGGGGAGACCAGGATGGTCGCCATGTCAGTGCCGTGGCGTGCTCCTTGAGGCGAAGCTTCGATGGTGCAGCGGCTTTTGTCGATGATGGTGGCGCCGGCCAGTTCGGGGGTGCTGGTGTCGACGGGGCCGTCGATGAGGGCGATGGTCACGCCCTTACCGGTGTAACCCTTCTGGCGAGCGGAGTCCAGGTGGTAGTAGGAGAAGTACTCCTGGGTGGTGATCGGGTCAGCCGCCTGCGCGGGAGCCGGTGCCAGGGTGAGGGCTCCGGCTGCCAGCGCGAGTGCGGAGGCGACGGTGGTCAGGGCGCGCGCGGCGCGCCCCGCCCTCCCCATGAAAGCGAAGGGAGAACGGGGCACGGGCTGCGCGCAGGATTGCGCGTGTGTCATGGTCACTTCCGGTGGTAGCGGGGGCTCGTTCCCAGGTGGATGTCGATCCCAAAGTTCAGGCCTGTAACGATGCCTTCGTTAGTGCCTCGGTAGACGTAGGACTTGGGGAATCGATCCATATCGGTGGGTAGATAGATGAGTCCGTCAGCGTAGTCTTGTACTTCCTCTGGGGTGGGGGATGAGCCGCCTTGCTTTTGTGCCAAGGGGTTTTCGTCGGGGTACTGCGAGGGATCGGTGTTTACCAGCGCACCGCCATCGATCGCACCGTAGCCTGTGTACTTGTTCCACTCGTGGTTGGGGTTCAGACCCGTGTGGACAAGGGACTGCAGGATCTGGTTGGGGGTAGCGTCGGGCCACTTCTGAAGTGCGAGTGCGAGCATGCCCGCGACCAGCGCGGTGGAGTTTGATGTGCCGTTGGTGGTGGCGGTTTTGCCCGTGTCAAAATCACGGACGGTGAGAGGCCCACCGACAGCTGCGGTGGTGACTCCATTTCCCCAGGAAGAATACGAGGCGAACTGCCCGTCGGTGGTGATGGCGGAGACGCCTACGACGCCCGACCACCAGCTCAGGTGCGTGTCGTTTTCGTCCTTCCCGTTGTTGCCAACGGAGGCAACGATGATGACTCCCTCACTCATCGCGCGAGCGATCGCCATTTTGAGTGCAACGCCGTGATCTGTTGAACCATGGGAGACTGAGATGATTTGCGCGCCGTCATCGATAGCGTTGTTGATCAGTGCAGCAAAGCTATCGAGCTGCTCTGGACCATCATCGCAGGTGCCCGCAGAGCGGTCCCCGGTCGAACGGACCTGGTAGGACAGGATTGTCGCATCGGGGGCAACACCGTACTTCTGGGAGGCTAGAATCGCTGCCATCTCACTGCCGTGATAGCGGTTTTCAATGGACGCTTCGATGGTGCACCGGCTCTTATCAGAGATGTTGGCGCCAGCCAGCTCAGGATCACTGAGCTCCACGGGACCGTCGATAATAGCGATAGTCACGCCCTTACCCGTATAGCCCTTCTCTCGGGCCTTATCGAAGTGGTAGTAGGAGAAATAGTCCTGGGTAGTGACACCATCATCCGCGAGAACGGGAGCAGGTGCCACCATAAGAGCACCTAGGGCTAGCGTAAGCGCCGAGGCAGCGGTGGTCAGGGCGCGCGCGGCGCGCCCCGCCCTCCCCACGAAAGCAAAGGGAGAACGGGGCGCGGCGTTGGAGGAGATACTCACCACTGGCGCGGGTCCCATCCGTCGTCCACGCGCTTCGCCGGCGTGATGTCCTTGTCGGTGCCGGAGGTCTGCGACAGGGGATTCACGTAGCCAGCGGGCAGCTCGTCCTCGTCGTCGTCAAACTTGAAGGCCACGTAACGGTTCTTACGGCCCTTCTTGTCCTCCTTGCCCGCGCCAGCGCCCGCACCCGCGCCGGCTCCCATGAAGCCGCCGTTCGTCGCGCCGCCCTTGCCGGCAGCTCCAGCCGCGCCGGCAGCACCGTTCGCACCACCAGCGCCGGCCGCGCCTGCGGGGGGAGTGTAGGAGCCGAAGCCCGAACCCGAGTAGGAGCCGACCTTCAGGCCGGCAGCGCCTGAAGCACCCAAACCGTTGGTCGAGCCGGTGACGCCGCGCATGCCAGCGGCACCCATGCGGCCGGCACCGGACAGGCCGCTGGCCGAACCGGAACCGCCGAGGCCATTCGCGCCGGCACCCGCGCTGCCGAAGCGTCCGAAGACGCTGGATCCGCCGAGGGAACCGGAGCCGCCGAAGCTGCCCGAGCCCATGCGTGCCGCGCCGCGCAGGCCGAGCGCGCCCGCGCCTAGGACGCCTGCGCCGCCGAGACGGCCGGCCGTGGCGGAGTCGGAGGCTGCGCCGCCGTTAAGGCGCCACAATGGGTGATCCACGTCGGCCGGAGGGGCGGGGGTGTGACCGCCGACAACGCCGTTACGGTAGGTCGTGCCGTTGACGCGGGTGTGGAGCAGGTCCGTGCCCATGAGGTCCTGCGGATCCGTGATCGGGTTTGTGCGCGACCCCGTCTCACCGTAGGCGGGCTCCTGGGTCGGCACAGCGCCTGAGGACACGACACGGTTGCGAGCTGCTGCTGCGTCAGCCTCGCTCCACCATGGCTGATCGAAACCGCCAGGGTAAGAACCAGATGTTGCACTACGGCCGGCAGCGCGGCCAAAACCGTCTTCAGCAGAGTATCCCCATCCACCGGGGTTTGTTCCTCCGCCGTTCCCGGATTCCGAGTCTCGTGACGATTCCGTCCCACTGGTCGGCGAGGCAACCTCCGCATTGAATCGGTCACTCATCAGCGAGCTAAGAGCGTGGGTTCTCTGATTCAGCATCATGAGAACACGAGTCGCAGCAGCCTCTCGCTGTGCGTTCGCCTGTTCCTCGACGGCGGCCACGTAGGCTGCGCCAGTTGTATAGCGCTTGCCCATAAACTCCAGGCCACCACCGGGTTCACTATCAGGTACCGCGACAACCCAGTCGTCACGCATGGACGCGGTCTTCTCATCCAATAGTGCGGGTGAGATCGCTTCGGCTTCCTTTAGAGCGGATGCCATGACGTCACGGCCTGTGTCGTATTGGAAATACCCGGCTACGTAGCGTGCACGGTAAGACTTGATGCGGTCAATGGAGCTATCCACCCAGCTATTCATCGCGTCACCGGTCTTGCCGGTAAAGCCGTGCCCATCGCGATATGCTTCGAGGCGCTCAACAGCATCGTCGAAGCCCTGCAGCGTCTTCTTGTGGTCGACGGTCCATGCATCCAAGCCCTGGTTGGCGCGAGCGGCCTTCATGAATTCCTGCAGGCGTTCGTACATAGGTGAGGAAACCATAATTATCCCTTCGAAATGACTGTCAGTATTCGCTCGGCCCAGAGGTTGCAGGAGGCGCGCCCTGCCCCTCCGTTGAGTCGCTACCGCCTGAAGAATCTGCCGGGCTCTGTTCAGTCTTCGGGGCCTTAGTGACGAAGCCGCTCTTCTCCAGCGTTTCCTTGAGAGAGAGTGCCGCGTCGGAAGTGGCGACACTGTTGAGAGCTTGGGTGACAGCAAGAAGAAGCTGCTCGTTGTCTGTTTCTGTGCCTTCGAATCTCTTCATAGTGTCGTAGACTTTCGTCTCGAATTCGCCGATGAGAGATGTCTCCTTAGAGAGGATCTTCGCCATCTCGCTGAACATGTCAGTGGTGCTGTCCTTGAGAGCCATGGGGCCGTCCTCTTCACCCCAGAAGGAGGCCAGCTGGGCGGCGCTCAGTGCCTGCGATCCCTTCGAAGAAGAATCGACTGCATCTTTACCCTGAGCTACGTTCGTTGCTGCCTCGTGAGACTTCTCGGAATCGTAGCCAACCTGCGAAGAATCAGCCATGTTTGCTCCTAATTGTCGATGGAAGATGAAAGAGCGCTGCAATGCGCCCGGTTGCTTACTTGGCGACCTTGAAGCGGCGGACCAGCGGCTTGTCGGGCTGGTCGGAGCCGTCGATCTTCAGGGTCCACACGTAGGTCAGGTCAGAGCCGGAGCCCTCCACGTCCACGGTCCAGGACGAGTAGTACTCGCAGTTTTGCTCCACGCACAGGTCGTAGGTGTCATTGCCCAGCCGCCAAAAGTCGGTGGCCGACATCATCTGGTACACCGTGTCGTTCTTGTTGACCACGGTCTGGCCCTTGGGATCCAGCTTGAACTGTTGCGAAGCAATCAGGCTGGGCTCCACGCCCACCAGCTGCGCGCCAACCATGTTGTTCAAGGCGACGGCCTTCTCGGCGATCTGCTTCTTCTGGTCGCCCGACGCGGACTGCATCTGCTGCACCAGCTGCTGCTTCTGCCCCTGAGGAATGTTGGGCAGCTTGCTGATATCGGTGGCCTTAGAGCCACCCCCACCGAAGAGGGAGCAACCCGACAGCGCGACGGCAGCGAGCAGCAGGGACGAGGTGGCCGCACATGCGCGACGGGACACGAGAGAGGACATATTTTTCTCCTACTTTCAGACTGGTCAATCATATGCGACGAACGGGTCGCCGTGTCAATAAACGGTCAGATTGATGCGGGTGGGGTGTTCACCAGCTGGGCGGCGACGACACCGAGCTCACGGTGGACGACCTGCGCGCGGCCCGGAACGGCTCGCTTGGGCTTGACACCGTTGATGATCGCGCCCTCGCTGGGGTTGCCGGACAGGAGGATGCCGGTGACCGCCAGGTCGTTCATCATCTGCAGGACCTTCTCGTAGGCCGCGCGCGACGCGCCACCCATACGGCGGCTGATGATCACGTGCAGGCCGATGTCGGCCGCCTGCGGCAGCAGGTCGATGAGCTCCATGAGCGGGTTGCCCGACGTCGTCGCGACCAGGTCGTAGTCGTCGACCAGGATCCACGCCTCGGGACCCGACCACCAGCTGCGGTCGCGAATCTGCTCGGACGTCACGTCCGAACCGGGCAAGCGCGTGCGCAGGTACCCTGCGAGCTCGCGCATCTTCTTCATGGCCTCGGCGTGGTTCGTCAGGTACCCCAGCTGGTATTCCTTCGGAACCGCGCCCATGAGGGTGCGACGCATGTCGATCGTGAGGATCTTCGCCTCGCCCGGCGTGTACAGGCGCATGACCTCGGAAATGATCGAGCGCAGGAACGTCGTCTTGCCCGTCTTGCCGTCGCCGAACAGGTACAGGTGCGACTCCGCGCGCGTGTTGAACAGGAGCGGACCGAGGCGGGACTCCTCTACGCCCAGGATCATGTCGCCACCGCCGCGTGGCAGGATCTGCTGATCCGGCACCTGCGTGAGGATCTCGGGGACCGTGACATTCTCGGGCAGCAGGCGCAGCTTCGGACCGGGGCCGTGGACCAGCGACTCGCGGATCTTCGCCACCGTGCGCGTCACGCCCTGCGACACGGTCGACGGATCCGGATCGTCGTCGGCGCGGGGCAAGCCGATCATCATCTCGTGGCCCACCATGTCGATGCCTCGACCCGGGCGGCCCTTCGGAATACGGGCGGCGCCCTCGCGGTTAACGATCGACTCCTTCGGGTTCGCGGTGTGCAGCTCCAGGCGCGAACCGAAGATGTCCTGCGCCTCCGAACGGATATCCATCCAACGGGCGGCCGACACGATGAGGTGAACGCCCAGCGACAGGCCTCGGCTCATCATCGTCGTCACCTGGCGGTCCAGGCCGTCGAACTCGCTGCGCAGCGCGCCCCAGCCGTCGATGACCAGGAACACGTCGCCGTAGCCGTCGTCGTAGCGTCCTTCCAGGCGGCCGCGACGGTAGGTGTCCATCGAATCGATGCCGTTCTGACGGAAGTAGCGCTCACGGTCGTCCATGATCGCCGCGATCTCGGCGATCATGCGCGTGCGCACCTCCTCGGTGTCGCGCGTCGCGATACCCGCCACGTGCGGGGCGCCCGCAAAGCCGGCGAACGTGCCGCCACCGAAGTCCATGACGTAGAACTGGACTTCCTGCGGCGTGTAGGTCAGCGACAGGGCCTGCACGATCGTGCGCAGCGCCGTCGACTTACCCGTCTGCGGGCCACCCACCAGCGCGAAGTTACCGCCCGCGCCCGACAGGTCCAGAACGAGGGTCTCGCGACGCTGCTCGAGCGGCAGGTCGACCGTGCCCAGGGGCACGCGCAGGGTGCCGGACTCGCGCCACGCCCGCGAGACGAAGCCGAGCTCCGGGTCCGGGCGCAGGTCGGGCATGAGGGTCGCGAAGGTATCCGGGACCTCCAGCGGCGGCAGCCATACCTGGTGCGCAGGGTAGCCCTTGCCCTTCATCTTCGCGACGGCGATGTCCATCTCGGACATGTCCGCCCAGACCTCGTCGCCAGCCAGAACGACTTCCTGGTTCTGGTCGATCTCTTCCTCCTCGCCCAGGTCCTCGCGAGTGATGACGGGAGCGACCGTGAACGGCAGGATCTCGATCGGCGCGGTCGGCGCACCGGCCGTCGAGGCCTCGGAAATCGACGCGAGCGTACGCGCCGGCGGGGGAGCGGCCACGTAGGACGCGCGGAAACGAACGAGGCCGTCGCCGCCAGCCTTCAGGTAACCCGAACCGGGCAGAGGGGGCAGCTTCGCGGCGTCGGGAATACCCAGGACCTCACGAGAGTCGTTCTCCGTGAAGGTCTTCAGCGCAATGCGGTACGACAGGTGCGACTCCAGGCCGCGCGCCTTACCCAGATCCATCTTCTGCGAGGCGAGCAGCAGGTGCACCGACAGGGATCGGCCCAGACGGCCGATCATGATGAAGACCTCGCCGAACTCCGGCTTGGCCATCAGCATTTCCGTGAACTCGTCCAGGACGATGAACAGGGCCGGCAGCGGCGGGAACTGATGCTTGCCCGCGAGGCGATCCGCCTCGTAGTCGGACACGTTCGCGTAGTTGCCCGCCTGACGCAGGACCTCCTGGCGGCGCACCATCTCGCCCTGCAGGGCGTCCTGCATACGGTCGACGAGGGAGAGCTCCGACTCTAGGTTCGAGATCATGGCCGACACGTGCGGCAGGTCCGACATGCCGGCGAAGGTCGCGCCACCCTTGAAGTCGACGAGAACCAGGTTCAGCTGCTCCGGAGAGTGGGTGAGCGCCAGGGCCAGCACGAGGGTACGCAACACCTCGGACTTACCGGAGCCGGTCGCGCCGATCAGCAGGCCGTGCGGACCCATACCCTGCTGGGCGGATTCCTTAATGTCGAGGACCACGGGGCGGCCCTCGGGCGTGACGGCAAAGGGGGCGGCGAGGCGTTCGCGTCCTTCGCGGCGCCGCCACTGCTTCTCCGGGTCGAAGTCTCGGATGTCGCCGATGCCGACGAGCTCCATGAGGTCCATCTGGCGGGCCTCGTCCGAACGGCCCACGGGCGTCTCCGCCTCTTCCAGGTTCTGCTGCGTGGCGAAGGGCGTCATGCGGCGGGCCACGGCCTCGGCCTGAACGGCGGTGAGGCGGTCGGCGAACGCCTGCTCAGGCAGGGAGTCCATGGTGACCACGTCGACCACGTCCGCGCCCTTGTGATCCGGGTTGGGGTGGATGACGAGGCGCAACGCGGTGTGCGACTTCATGGCCGTCCACTCGCGGGCGCGGGACATGATCGTCACGCCGCGCACGCCCACCGCCGAACCGAAGGGGGAGTTGGGCGGGAACTCGGCCCCGTCCAACACGAGGAGGAGGTGGGGCCACTCGGGCATGTCATCGCCCGGGCGGTACGCGCCGCGCATCGCGATGTCAGGGCCGATCATCTCGGCGAGCTCGCGCGGGTCAGTCGAGATCATGCGGCCCGGGCCCACCGCGTCGCGCACGATGGATGAGCGAGCCTGGGGCATCCACTTGACCCACTCCCAGTCGCCCAGTCGATCGGCCGAACACAGGACCGCGATCTTGAGCTTGGAGGGGTCGATGAAGCACGCCAGGTGCATCATGATGGCGCGCATTTCGTCGTAGGCGCTCTCGCCGTCGCCGACCACCTCGATGTGGCTGAAGTCGCCCAGGTAGAGGAACTTGCCGACGTTGTCCGTGTGGTCGTGGACACCGATGAATCGGTCCATGGCGGACAGACACACGACGTCCATCTCCGTCATCGGGTCGATCGGGGGACGCTCGAAAATGAGGCCGAGGGGCTGGGTGCCCGAGCCGTAACGGAACGTCAGCAGGTTGTACGTGTTGCCCTCGCGCGACCACAGGCGCGAACCGTTGGCGGCCAGCGTCACGAGGGCGTCGGGGGAGGGGTAGACCCAGTTGTAGTAGGCGCGCTGCTTCTTTGCGACCTTGCGCACGGACTCGCGCGTCTCAGCCAGGTAGGAGAGGTACTCGCGGCGCTGGGTCTTCACGCGCGTGCGGTACTGGGAGAACTGCCGGTACATGTTGAAGCCGACCATGCCCAGCATGGCGACCAACATGCCGCCGCCCATGAGCATCGAGCGCGTATTGTCGGGGTTCTGCATGGCCATGAAGACCATGACGCCCGTCGAACCGAGCATCGGGACGACCATCATCAGGACGTTACCGATCGATGCGGGCTCGGCCTTCTCCGGCGGCATCTGGATCGCTAGGGTTCCGGAGGGCTGCTCCGGAACCGCGGCAGTCCGCCGTTTCTTGCGTGTAACCATCAGGTCTCCTCGCGCTGTGCGCGTACGTGTTCGATGCGACTGCACCCAGTGTAGCTGAGTGGACTTCCAAGTTTTAACCGGCGGTTAGCGTCGGTGCATTACACTGGGCACTGTTGTTTACCTGAGAACGGAGGTTACATGAGCGCCACCATGGTGTCAGTGACTGTTATCGACTCCGATGGCACCTCCGATTTCGCCGCTCCCGAAGGGACGACGGTCGCGGGCCTGTGCGCCATGCTGGAGATCGATCTGTCCCTTCCCTCCGTGCGCGTCTCCTACGCCGATGGGCGTCCCCTCGACGGCGCAGCTGTCCTCGGTCGTGACCTGCCCGCAGGCTCGACGATCGCTCTGTCCAGTCGCGTCCTGTCCGCTCAGCAGGTGAACGAGGCCTCGGAGCGCCAGGAGAACCAGTGGCTGTCCCCGGTCCTCGCCCTCCTCGGCTACTGCTTCATCGTGATAGGTGCGGTTAGCTCGCTGTGCCTCCTGCCGATGCTCGGAGATGCGGCCCTGATTGGCTTTGCTCACCCCGAGGATGGCCCGAAGTGGGCCGTCGAAGTCGCGAAGATCCCGCTGTGGGCGCGCGGCGCGTGTGCCGCCGTGTGCTGCGCTGCTTCCATCCTCCCGCTTTTCGCTTCGCGCATGGTCCGTTCGAGGCCTGCCCTGCTACTCCTGATGCCCGCGCTCGCCGGATATAGCGCGATCGGCTTCGTGTCAATGTCCGGCATCCACGCCCTGTCGGTCGCCCCTGTGATCGGCGTGTGGGTTGCCCTCGCGGTTTCGCTGGCGGTCGTGTCGCTGACGACGACCCCCACCGCGCTCAGCGCCCTCTTCGCGTGGATCGGCGCCACGGCTCTCGTCACGATTGGCGCCTACCCGATGTTCGGCCTCATCGACATCGCTCCGCTGGCTCTCCTCCTCGGAGTGTTCCTGTTCCTGATGGCGCCCCGTTTTGCGCTGCGTGTGCCCGACAGCCAGCTCATTGATTCCGCGTCGGTGCAGACGATCGCGTCGCGCATCCGTCAGCCTCCCGCGCAAAAGCCCAGCACGCTGACCGGCGGCCGTATGGCGGACGCCCTCGGGCACACCGACGCTCGGTACACCCTCCTGGTGGCCGCCTCGACGCTGTTCATCCTGGTCGGCGGCATTCCCCTGGCATATACGGTGACTCCCGCGATCACGTTGGGCCGAGGCCTCGGCGGCTTTATCTTCGTCATCATGTCCATCGTGACCCTATTGACGGCACCTCGGGGGATTCGCGCGCATATCGGTCAGATCCTGCCTCGCGTCGCCGCTGCTGGCGTCGGGTGTGCGTTCCTGTTTGGCAAGTGGTCGCAGTCCTTGGCGGTGGGGACCAGCGAAGCAACGTACTCGCTGTTCCCCCTGCTCCCGTTGTCCATCCTGCTGATTATCGCGATCGCGACGGTCCTGTGGATGACGCTGCACGTTCCTAAGGGCGACGCCGCCCTTTCGGGGACGATCCTCGACTTCTTGCAGACTTTCTGCATCTTTACACTCCTTCCCGCGGCGGTTATCTCCTCGGGTCTCTTCGAGTTTGCTTGGAGGGCAGTCCTGTAATGGCTGATACGACGAAGACTCCTTTCGCCCACGCGCCCGCATCGCGGCTCGTCGGCGCGTATCTGATCGACCTGCTGATCCTCGGGGTCCTGCTTGGTGTGACGTGGTACGTGCACTTCACGGCGTGGACGATTGGAATGGTCACCGCCGAGGCCGTGGTTGCCTCCGCGCTCATGCTCGGCGCATCGGGCCGGACGCCGGGCATGGCCCTCATGCGTGTGTGCCTGATCCGCGACGAGGACGACGCGCAGACTCCGTCGCTCGGCGCGGCGCTGGGCTACACGGCCCTCGCCGTCCTCCTCCAAGTCACCGGCGTGGGCCTGCTTGCCTCGTATGCGATGGTCCACGACGGGCGCACCTGGCTGAGCGGCCCCACCCGCACCCGCTTCGTCGACCTGCGCAAGCACGCGGCGCTCGCGGCTGGCCCTGGCGAGGTTGAGCGCTCCGAGCGTCCGAGCCGGGCTCTCAGCGATTTCGATAGCGTTCGCGGGGGAGCCGATCAGTGGAGTGCCCCCGCTGCGCCGCTGACGCCCGTGCCTTCTTCGGCGCCGGACTACTCGGCACCCGGTCAGCGCGCGAACGACCCCTACGGGGAGGATTACAGCGCACCCGCAACGCCGGCGGTCTCCCCGCTGCCTGCTGCGCCCAGCGTTCCTGCTGCGCCCAGCGTTCCTGCTGCGCCCAGCGTTCCTGCTGCGCTCAGCGTTCCTGCTGCACCGGCTGCTCCCGCAGTGCGCGAGCCCAACGAGTTCGACACACTCCTCGCGCCGCCCCAGGGCGCGCCGGATACTCATCGCCCCGCGCCTCAGCGTCCCGCAGCGCCGTCCACGCCCGCCGCTCCCGCGGTGCCCGCTGTGCCTGCCGCGCCTGCCGCTCCCGCCCAGGTTCCCGCCCCGCCCAGCTGGGGAGCTCCCGCTCAGCAGGTGCCGCCTCAGCCCGCCCAAGCCTCGTACGGTGGGGGAGGGCAGTATGCGGCTCCCGCATCCGGTGTGCCTGGCCCTCCGCCGAGTCGCCGCGACGTGCAGACTGTGCAGCGCTCCGGCGCGTCCCAGTGGGGTGGTGCCGGCCAGTCTCAGTGGGGTGTGCCGGTGACGCCGCCGCGCACGCAGCTTCTGTGGCTTATCTTCGACTCTGGGCAGCGCGAGCTCATCGACATGCCGGTGACGCTTGGGCGTGCACCCGCAGCCGTCGAGGGATCCCGAGCGGTCGTCGTCCCTGATGCCACGATGTCGCTCTCGCGTACGCACATGCGCCTGGGCCCCACGGCCACCGGTGCCTGGATCGAAGACTCCTTCTCCGCGAACGGCACGCAGATTCGCACGCCCGACGGCCGCGTCATGGAACTGACGGGTGGACAGGCGGTCGAGGTGCCTGCCGGTACCGAGGTCATCATGGGAGATCGGCGAGCCACGATCGTCTACGCCGACGCCGATTCGGTGCACTGACCCTGTTGGCGGGCGATCCCTCGCCACGTTGATTCTCTCGTGCGTCGGTCGTGTCTCCGCGTTGATCGTCTCGCTGCGCCGATCCTTTGAATGGTCACCGCCGCCGTCCCGACACGGGACGGCGGCGGTTGTGTATGCGCTCGCGCCCGCCCCGATGTAACCGACTGGGAAATTCTTGTGGGTGGGGTCGGAAAATACCTAGCTGGTCGCTTGTGTGCACGGAAATGGTCTGTCGTAGCGCGGAATCGGACGCTCGTGGCTACGGAAAAGGGCCGCCCCAAAGGGGCGACCCTCTTCCGTAGCGCTAGGCGCTCATGCTCTCAGAAGCGGGCAGCGTTGGACTGGTCCGTCTGCTGGTAGTTGGAGCGAGCCGAGTCAACGGCGGAGGAGGTGCGGCGCAGCACGTCCTTCAGGCCCTCGAGGCCCTGGTTCCACTGACGCTGAGCAACGTCGTAGGCTTCCTGCGTCTGGCCTTCCCACGACGAGCGCAGCTGGTTCAGCGTCTGCTCGAGATCGTCGAGGCAGTTCTGCAGGTTAGCGGCACCGGTGTTGATGTCAGCGGCAGCGGCGTCAAGAGCGCCGTAATTTACCTGGAAATCCATGTCAGTCTCCTAATCTAATCTCTCACAGGCCGCCGAGCAGCTGAGCGAACGAGTTCTCGGTCTCGGACTCGTTGGCTTCCATCGACGAATCGGTGGCGCGCAGGTTGTCAGCGAGATCCTGAAGAGCCTGGTTAACCTTTGCTGCGTTCTCCTGCCACTGAGCCATCAGCGAAGAGAACTGCACCGACGCAGCGCCCTGCCAGGAGCTGCCGATGGTCGACAGGTCGCCCTCAAGACGCTTGAGGTGGCTGTCGATGTCGGCCTTGGTGGACTCAACCGCCGCGAAACCCTGCTTTAGGGCGCCTTCTGCGGCCCTCTGGTCTGCCATGTGAACCTCCATTTGTATGAGTGGACTCTCTCGCCGGAATGCGTGAGAGCATGGGGACACATGAATACTAACCATGTTTTCATCGTTTTTTTCAATGTTACGGAAAAATCATGACAAAACCTGACCGAGAATCTAGACTTACAGGGTTGTGTCGTGTAGCCAAAAACCCCATCACGCGGCATTCGGGAGGACCCAATGGCATCGAAAACATCACGAGGAGTGGCGCTGATTCCGCTCACGATTACGTACGGCGTTGACCGTAGTGACGTGACGCTTCCGCAGTCGATTCCCCTGGTGGAGCTGCTCCCCGGAATGGTTGAAACGGTGGGCGCTTTCACTGATCAGCCAACGAATGATGGCTTCGCGGTGCGCACGGCCTCGGGCCGTCTGCTCGACCAATCCAAGTCTCTGTCCGCACAGGGAGTGCGCGCCGGTGCGGCCCTCACCCTCGAGCCGCTGGGTGAGGGCGCTTCCGATATGGTCTATGACGACCTCACCGAAGCGGTTGGTCAAGTCGTCGAAAGAGTGTCCACTCCTTGGACGCGTGAGGACGCTCGCACTCTTGCCGCGCTCTCCGCGGCGGGCCTCGTCTTCGTCGCAGCCCTCCTCCTGGCGACTACTCCTCCGGACGCCCTCACCGCCCTGGACCCCAAAGCCGTCACGAGGTACAACGTCATTGCCGGCGCAATCGGCATCGTCGCGGCTCTGCTCGTGACTGCGACGTCCGCCGTGATGACCCGGAAGCACCCGCAGGCAAGCGGCATCGCGCTCGCACACACCGTCCCCTTCCTGACGGCCGCCTCGGCTCTGCGCCTGAGTCAGAGCCACTGGGACACAGCCGGCTGGGGGTGGACCGGCCTCGGCCTCCTGATCGGCTCCCTCGCGGTTCTCGCGCTGCCCAAGCGGTCCCGTATCTCCATCGCGGCCCCTCTTGTCGTCGGTACGGTCTTGGCTGCCACCGGCCTCCTGGTACGACTCGGCCAGCTCTCTCAGGCCGGTATCTCCGCCATCCTCTTCGCCCTGGTGATCGTTCTTCTTCAGGTCGCGCCCTGGATCGCGCTGGCCCACATCCCCGTGCGCATCCTGGATGCCGACACAACTGAGCAGATTCCCGCGAAGGGCATCACCGACCAGATCAGCACCTCCTTCATGTTCGTCGTCGCCCTGCGCGCCGGCGGGGCAATCGCCGCTCTCTTCCTGGCCGTCGCCCTGATGACGGCACCCGAAACGCGCTCGGTCTCCCTGCCGCTGACTCTCATCGTGCTCGGCGCGGTCTCCCTTGTTCTTCAGACGCGTTCGATCCGCGCTCGCGTTGAGGTGCTTCTCGGTGCTCTCACCGGCCTCATCGTGATCCTCGTTGCCGCTGTGTTCGGCGCCTACGCGGACCCGAGGACCATGCCGTGGCTGACGCTGTCGGCGATCGCGACTGCCCTCGTCCTCGTCATCACGAACGTCGTCGGGCCTCGTGCTCGCCCGCATCTGACGCGCATTGCCGACACGATCTCGGTGCTGTCGCTGTTTGTCCTGCTTCCCCTGGCAGTCTACCTGTGGAGCTGAGTCATGCCGTCGAGTAAAGACATTCTCGAAGCCCAGCGCTTTAATCGAAACCGCCTGATCACGGCCTTCACCTCCGGCACGCCCGACGGGCGCGAAGTCGACACGCCCTCGCCCGTACGCCCCCTTATTTTCGGGCTCGTGGTCGCCGTTATTCTCAGCGTGGTTGGAATCGGCATGCGTGTTTTCGCGCCGAGTCCCCAGCTCGGGGAGGCACAGTACCAGCTGGTTGATGTCAAGGGGACGGGGGCCCGCTATTTCTGGGCAAACGGCGTTCTTCATCCCATTGCGAACGTGACCACCGCTAAGCTCCTCAGCCCCGAATCGAAGCTGCCCTACATCCAGGCCTCAGCGTCGTCACTCGAGAACATTCCGCGCGGTGCCCAGATCGGTCTGCCCGACGTCCCCGATGACGTTCCGCAGCCCGACATGCTGAGTAAGCAGTGGCTCTCCTGCGACATGGAGTCCGGATACCACACGTGGATCGCCAAGGAACTGCCTGCGGCGAATTTTCCGGTGAAGCAGGCGACATCCGCGCTCGTTCAGGCGACCGGCAGTGGAGATAAGTACTTCGTCGATCGGGAAAAAGGCAAGAAGTACTACATCGACTCCAGCGTGAGCCGCCTGGGTGACTGGGCGCTGTCCTTCCAGAACCTCACCAGCTATCCGATCACCGTCGAACCCGAGTGGCTCGACCTCTTCCCTTCGGGCACGCCTCTGCGTCCCTGGAGCTACAACGACATCGAAAACGCGGGGCAACCTGCCACGAACCTGCCCGGCGACCTGAAGAACGAGGGCATCACCATCGGAATGGTCCTCGATCAGGTCGACTCCACCGGTCAGGTCAAGAACTCCTACCTGGTGATCGACGACTCGAATCTGGTGGTCTTCAACTCGACTGCGGCGCGCCTGTATCAGGACGCCCCGCCCTCGAAGAAGTTCCCCACCGAGATGTTCAAGTACGTCGAGCCCGTCCGGGCCGTCTTCGTTGGTGACGATTGGCCTGCCGTCGAGGACTTTGAATCGCCCGAGTGGTTCGACGAGAGCCGCGACGCGGCCAGCCGGACGGTCCTGTGCGCCCAGATGGACACCACTGATCGACTCAATCCGACGTTCGACCTGGTCACCATGCCTGAAAAGCGTGCGATCGAAGCATCCTACGACGCGGAATCACTGCAGTCCCCGAAGGGGCCGTCCACGACGCGCAACGTCACTGTCGCGGGCGGATCTGGCGCCCTCCTCGCCCTCACGTCCGGCGGTGGCGGCGAGGCTGCATCCTACGTCTTCATCTCCGATATGGGCTTCCGTCACTCCCTCGGAGATGTTCCGGCCGTCTCCATGAACGCCCTTGGGTGGCAGTCATCCGAGGCCGCGTCGGTCCCGCGCGCATGGGGCGAGCTCATCCCGCCGGGCTCTGAGATGTCTCCGAAGGCCGCCGCCACCTCAGTGGGGATCAAGTGAGCGCCCGCCGCGCGCGTTCCCGGTCTTTGGGCCGAGGCCTCGTCGGGGCCTCGCTGATCGCAGGACTCGCGCTCGTGCCTATCGCCGCGCCGGTCTTCTCGCCTGATGACTCCGGTGCGTTCGGCCCCGGCGTCGCCCACGCGGACCCGGTACCGACCCCGAGCGTGCGTCCGACGCCGACGGCGACTCCCTCGTCGTCGGCGACAACCCCCGCAAGCGATTCCGAGGGCGGCGAATGCTCGCAGAACTCGCCCTCGTACATCAAGCAAACGCCCGCCATCTTCGACGCTGTTGGAGTACGTCGTGCCTGGGAGGTCTCACGAGGCCGCGGCGTGACGGTCGCGATCATCGACTCGGGCGTAGCCGCCGGCAACCAGCACTTCCAGGGGGCGGACGGCCCCGTGGTACTCCCAGGCATCGACCTGAGCGGTGAAAACACCGACGGGCGCGTCGACGTCGGCGAACACGGTACCGCCATCGCGGGCGCGATCGCCGCGCAGGAGCTGCCCAAGGAGATGGGATCGGGCCTCGTCGGCGTCGCCCCCGAGGCGAAGATCCTCCCGGTGCGCGTCGAGACCGGTCTTCAGGAAAACCGCCCGCAGAAGGAAGGCGAAGAGACCTTCATGTCGAAGGTGGCCCGCGGGATCCAGTGGGCCGCCGACCAGGGCGCGCAGATCATCGTCGTCGCCCAGTCAGCCCCCGATGGCGACCCCCAGCTGGAGGCCGCCATTAACGCCGTGCGCGGCCGTGCCCTCGTCGTGGCTTCCACCGGCAACGTGTACCAGGGCCAGGAAACGGATCACGTCGTCTACCCGGCCGCGTACCCGGGTGTGCTGGGCGTGACCGCCTCGAACGCCGATGGTTCGGCTTCGGAGCAGCAGGTGCACGGCGCGCACGTCAAGCTCGCTGTGCCTGCGGGCGTCATTCTCACGACCTGGTTCGACCAGGCCGACTGCCTCGTCGGTGGATACGAGGGGGACCAGCCCCTGCCGTCGTCGTCCTATGCGACCGCATACGCGGGCGGCTTCGCGGCCCTTGTGGCCTCGGCGTACCCCGATGAGGGGCCCGACATGTGGAAGTATCGCCTTGAAGTGACCGCCCTGCGCGGTACCGCCGATCAGCGCACTGACGCCCTTGGCTGGGGTGTTGTCGCTCCCTTCGATGCCCTCACCTTCACCGACATCGGCACAAGGTTCGGGCCCGAACATCCCAACGCTGCAGAGCATCCCGCTCCGGCTCGGCCCGCCGTGGCCTCGGCGGACTTGGCGTCCCGCGATAACAACCTGACGATTCGCACCTACATCGTGTCCGCGATTGCGGTCCTCGGGGCCTCGCTGCTCGGAGGCCTCGTGATCCTCTCTCACTTGCGCGGTAGGTCCGCCGTCGTCGAAGACTCCGAAGAGGACCTGTCATGACAACTCGGACAACGCGACGCTGGGGTAGGAGCGTGGGAGTTCTTGCCGGAACCCTCACGCTCAGCCTCGGAGCGAGCCTTGCCCCCGTTGCGCCGGCTTACGCCGCCGACCCGCCGGTGACCGCTGACAAGCAGGACTACTACAAGTACTACAAGCTCAAGTCCATTCACGATCAGGGAATCACAGGCAAGGGCGTCACCATCGCGGTCCTGGACGGTGCCGTGAACCCGAACATCCCCGAACTCAAGGGTGCGAACATTCAGGATCGGACGCCCTGCGTCAAGGAGTCGGCTCCCGAGAATGCGGCACACGGCACCACTGTCGCGCAGATCCTGGTCTCGCCCGAGTTTGGTGTGGCGCCCGACGCGACGCTCTACACCTACACGATCCCCCTGTACGGCGATAAGTCGAACTGCACGCTCTCCGGCTGGACGGGTGAAGCAGAGAATGACACGCCGCTCCTTATTGAGCAGGCGATCAACGACGGCGCCGACATCATCACTATATCCAGCAACTTTGACGACGATTCCATCGACCTTCGGTGGGCTATGGCCAGGGCGCTGGCCGAGGGGGTCATCGTCGTGGCCGCAATGGGCAACGAGACCACCGAGGACCCCGATGACGCGCTGGCTATCTGGACGGGAATCTGCGGCATCGGAGCGACGCTGCATGACGGCAGCCTGACGGAGTACACGAACTGGGGCAACGGACTACTGACGACAGCCCTGGGCACAGTCCTGACGCGTGACGTGTCAACCGGTCGCGTCGAGGAAGCAGACGGAACGTCCTTCGCGACTCCGATTATCGCCGGCTTCTTGGCGCTCGGCTGGCAGCACTTCGACGAGGACGTCAGCGCAGATCAGATTCTGCAGGCACTGGCCGCAACGGGCAGAAGCGGCAGCGGCTGGAATAAGCTCACCGGCTACGGCCCCGCCGACCCGGTCGCGTTCCTCCGGTCAGACCCGTCGCAGTATGCGGACGAGAATCCGTGCGTTCCGCAGGCCAATAATTCGCTGCCCTCATGGGATGACGTTGCCGACTATGCGGACGGCGTCGTGAACCCCATTTTGATTCGTAATGATGATGTCTACGTCTACCGCGGCGTGAACGAAGAGGCTGCACTCAGCCGCGAACACGGCTACCCGACCCACATCGGCACCAGCCCTCGCTACCACAGTCAGTGACAGGCCTCGGCTTACCCGAGTGCCTGAGTGCACGAGTGCCCGAACGAAAGGAACAGACACAATGATGCGATCGATTGGTCAGTCCCGAGGCCTGCGCGCCCTCTCCGTTCTGGCCTCGGCCTGCGCCCTGGCCCTGACGGCTGTGCTCTCGCCCGTCGCGCCCGCTGCCCCTGCGGAGGCGGTGGATCGCAAGGTCACAGCGGCGGATGAGGCGTACTATTCGCGCTACAACCTGAAGGCGCTGCACGCCCAGGGGTATACGGGCGAGGGGGTGACGATCGCAGTTATCGACGGGCGCATCGACACGTCCATTCCCGAGCTGCAGGGAGCGGACATCCAGGATATGACCGCGTGCACCATTCAAACGAATGCTGATTCTGATGATCACGCAACGTTCATCGCTCAGCTCCTCGTTGCTCCGGACTTCGGTGTGGCTCCCGGCGCGACGATCTACAACTACGCTGTGGCTCACTCGCCCAACGACGCGGGCGCAGACTGTGGGCTGGGGATGAATCGATCGGCACTGGGGGATCAGGCGTCGCTGATCGAACAGGCATTGAATGACGGCGTTGACATCATTTCGATCTCAGCGACCTTTACAAAGAGGGATGCCCAGGCGATGCAGTGGGCGGTTTCTCGCGCCGTCGTTGAGGGCGTGCCGATTGTTGGGGGAATGGGGAACGACGGCCAGCGCGATCCTGACAACGTCGTCGGTGCGTGGGGTGGCGCGATCGGTGTTTCGGCGCTCGAGACCGATGGCAGCTGGGCAGATTACTCGAATTGGGGTGACGGCGTTACTGTGGCTGCCGTTGGTAAGTTTACCGCGAGAAGATCAGACGACGGAGAGCTTTATGCCGTTGACGGGACCTCGTTTGCTGCTCCGTTGGTTGCTGGTGTCTTGGCGTTGGCATGGCAGCGGTTCGACGACAATGTGTCGGCCGAGCAGATTTTGCAGGCGCTGGCAGCGACGGCTCGTGGTTCGGGCGGTCAATGGAATGAGCGCACCGGTTACGGCGAGGTCGATCCGGCAGCTCTGTTGGGGTCGGATCCGACTCAATACCCGGATGTGCACCCCTTTGAGGAGAAGGGGGGTAATCCCGTGGTGACTCCTGATCTCATCGATGATTACTACGATGGGCTCGCGAACCCGAGTTCCGTCTATAACGATGACACGTATGTGTACCGGGGCCTCGATGAGAAGGTGGTGACTTCAGGCGCGTCCGGTTACCCGGCTCACCTGGGCACGAGCCCTCGGTACCACGCGCAGTGAATGATTCCCATGAGCGAGCAATCACTCGCAAATACTGAACGTATTGGTGACTTCCGGTCGCCACAGAGGCGGTCTTACCGTCTCGGTACATGAAGTGGTGCACGTGCGCCAAGGAACTCAGTTAGGATAACCGTATGGTAGAGACGATGGGGAGCACCCCCGAAGAAGTAAGGCAGACTATCCGGGCTCAGATGGAAGCCGCTGAAAAGCGTGCCCAGAACGCCCGCGAACTCGTCGAGATCCTCAAGACGGCGAGGACACGCGGCGTCGACGCTCAGGGCGACGTTGAGGTCGAAATCGACTCGGACGGTCGCCTCGTCAAGCTGTCGATCGATGATGACGCGCTCCAGGGAAGCGCGCGTGAACTCGAGGACTCGATCATGGAGGCCTACGCCGACGCCGGTCGTAACATGCGTGACTACGTGCGCATGCAGACCACCCAGCGGTTCGGCGAGGACGGCGGCTCGCTCGGCGGCTACCTCGAGACTATTTCCTCGAACCTTGGTTCCCTCGGAGCGGGTCAGCGATGAGCGCGGATCTTGGCGTCAATACAGAAGTAATCCGTGATCATGCGACCACGGTGAGTGACTGTGCGTCGACCCTCGACGAGAGCGTGGGCGTCGCCAACTCGACGAAGGGCCAGGTCAATGGCAACGCCTTCGGCCTGATCTGTTCCTTCTTCGTTTCCCCGGTCAACGAGCAGATCACGAACCTCACGAAGATGATCTCGGACTGCTCCGCAGCCGAGAAGCGTCTCGTCAACTGCCTGCTCCAGTGGGCGCAGGAGATGGACGATCTTGAGCAGGATCTCGTTAAGGATCTGACCAAAATCCAAGACGGCGTGGGCACATTCACTAAGCCTATTGGCAACGGCGGTAACGGCGGCGACGGCGGCGCTGGCGGCTACGGCGGCGGCGGAGGTGGCGGCGGCTACGGTGGCGGAGGCGGCACCGGCGGTGGTGGCGGCTTCGGCGGTGGTGGCGGCACCGGCGGTGGTGGCGGCACCGGCGGTGGTGGCGGCCTGGGCGGCGGTGGCGGCCTGGGCGGCCTCAGCGGACAGTCCACAATGCCCTCCCTCTCAAACAACCCCGGCCTCGGCGATGACTCCGCGAAGGACGGCAAGGACGGTAAGGAAGGCAAGGACGGTAAGGAAGGCAAGGGCGGAGAGTCCGGTAACTCCTTCGACAGCCTCCTCGGCGGCCACGACAAGCTCAACGCCGATGACGACGAGCTGCGTCGCTTCCTCGAGAAGCAGCGCGACGACGAAAACACCGATCTCGCCGAGTTTTACGAGCGCCAGAAGGAAGACCAGAACGAGGCGCTCGCGCGCTACGCTGACGCGCACCCCGGCGAGGACATCTCCGAGGTCAAGAGCCTCATCGAGTCCAACCAGCAGGAGCAGCAGGACGCGATGACGGACTTCCTGTCGCGCCAGCGCACCGAAGAAGAAACCCAGATCCGCCAGTACGTGAAGGACAACCCGCAGGCAACGTCCCGCGAGTTCGACGCCTTCATGTCGAAGCAGCGCAACGACCAGCAGGCCAGCTACCGCAGCTTCGTCGAGGAGCAGGAGAAGGCTCAGTCCTCCCGTATCGAAGAGTTCTCGAAGGCTCACCCCGATACGAAGACGGACGACGTGCGTTCGCTGTTCGAACGGCAGGATGACCACGGCGATAAGGACATCGAAACGTTCCTGTATCGTCAGCGCCAGGATGAAGAACGCACGCTGCGTCGCTTCCTGTTTGAAGGAGTTCAGAAGTGAGCGTCGAATCCCCCGAATTCACACCGAGTATCGACTACACCACCCCGACCGAGGGCCTGGGTATCGTCGACGAGCTGTACAACGTCGCCCAGGACCTGCGCGCCGGCGAGGTGAACAACCTCGTCGATTCAGCGAAGGCAATCTACGAGGAAGCAGCCGGGCTCGCTGTTGACCCTATCGGTGGTCTCGTCGGTATGGGCGTCGAGTGGATCTTGCAGCGCATCGATCCCCTCAAGACCTGGGTGAACCAGCTGACCGGCGACTCGGCTCAGGTGTACGGCATGAGCTCCAGCTGGGACTCCATCTCGAGCTCCCTCGCCTCCGTTGCTGAAGAGCTGCAGTCCACCGCACAGGCCGCGATGTCCGGCATGCACGGCGAAGCAGTGCGCGCGTACCTGGAGCGCCAGGCCGTCGTCTCCAGTGCGATCGACGGCGTCTCTGCCGCGTCTGGTGCCTTCGGCGAGGCGCTCACGAAGGTGGCAGACTCCGTCGACAGCATCCACGACGCCGTCGTGGGCGCCATCGGCGATATCGTCGGCAGCTGTGTTTCCGCAGCGGTCGAGGTTGTCTTCACCCTTGGTCTTGCGGCTCCCGTCGCCGAAGCGCAGGTTGCCAGTAAGGTCGCCAAGTGGGTCGGCCTCATCGGTCCTGTCCTCGATGTTCTCATGGAAGCCGTTCAGGCCATCATGGCGATCTACGCCGTCATGACCTCCGTCGGCGAGAACCTGACCCGCGGCGTCGAGCACATCGGCGAGCAGTGCCAGGCCCCCGGCGGCGGCTGCTGCGGCGAGGGACACAGCAAGGGTGGCGAACGCTACGAGCTGCGCGACGGAAGAAACGTGTACGTCGACGGCGATAACAACGGCACCATCGTGAACGGTGACGTCAATATCGAGCAAGACAATCACACGGAAATCAACCCCAATATCGAGCTCAGCCCCGAGATTAATATCGAGCACGAGCACGAAGAGCACCACCACCACGGTAAGCACGACGGGGGCGACGACTCTTCGCACGACAAATCGCGCGGTCGCAAGGCACCGCACGAGCAGCAGCACAACGGCGCTAACGAGCACGGAACTCGCCCGCGCAAGCAGCACAGAGGAAACCACGACAGCGGAAACGACGGGAATCACCATCGTCACAAGGGTGGCAGCAGCAGCGATGGCAGCTCTCACCATCACCGCCGCCGCCACCGTCGTCCTCGCTGATTGGACGACCCTAGCCTCTGGTGACCGACGGTGCCATGCGCGCCGACGGCAAACAGAGGCCAGGGACGCGCTCTGTCTCGCCGCATGAGCGTGAAAGGCCCCGGCCTCGTTCTAACGGGATGATAGGAGGGCCCCGCACAGATCACTGTGCGGGGCCCTCCTGCGTACAGACCGCCTACGGCCTATTCGCGAAGTACTCCAGCAGATGCGAGTCGCCCGACACGATGATCTCGTCGTCAGCGTTAATGCGCGTCGACGAGTCCGCGTACTCGAAGCGCTGCTTGGGACGGCGGATCGCCAGCACGTTCACGCCGTAGCGGCCGCGCAGGTCGAGTTCCTCAAGGGAGAAGCCGCGCACCTCCTGCGGCGGGCGCAACTTCATGATGGAGAAGCCGTCCTTCTCCATCTCGATGTAGTCGACCATGCGGCCACCCACCAGGTGCGCCGTGCGCTTGCCGGCGTCCAGGTCGGGGTAGACGACATGGTGGGCACCCACGCGGCGCAGAATGCGACCGTGCTGGGAAGACGTCGCCTTCACCCAGATCGAGGAAATGCCCATGTCGACCAGGTTCGCGGTGATGAGCACCGCCGCCTCCAGCGAAGAGCCCACACCGACAACGGCGCTGCGGAACTCGCGCGCCCCCAGCTGCTCGAGTGCGTCCTTGGAGGTCGCGTCGGCCTCGACGAGGGGGAAACGACCCGCGAAGGCCTGCACGCGTGCGGGGTTCTTTTCGACGGCCAGGATCTCGTAGCCCAGCTGGTCCTGCGTCACCGCGACGGCGGAGCCGAAACGGCCCAGCCCGATGACGAGCGTTCCCGACTGGAGTTCCTTTGACTCGCGTTCATCTGCCATGCCCCCATTCTTCCCTGCGTGCGCCCCCAACGCGAACGCTGCGGCCGTCAGCGCGGTCCGAGACCTGCCTACATTCGGTCGGGAGGGTGGCGTGGCCGTGAGCGCGATGGTGTTTGCGGTGTCCGTGCCCGGATGGGGCGGTGAGCGTGAAACGCGCGTGAAACACGCTTACTTGGCTGCTAACGTCCCGACTTCGCGCGGATGGCGACCGGAACCTGTGAAAGAAAGACGGTTTTGTGCCGGGCGTAGTTCGAGGTGACAGTGAGGTTGGCTCGCTTGTGAAACCGGCGTCGCCTTTG
>ERZ772927.122-NODE-122-length-56667-cov-5.00496_pt1 | contig 56667 bp, 55 predicted proteins | sample MGYA00512115_ERZ772927 | MGnify/ENA primary metagenome ERZ772927 (study PRJEB29015, sample SAMEA2737924) | human oral metagenome | biome: human oral; feature: human-associated habitat; material: dental | place: China | collected 2013 ... | reverse complement strand
ATCACGCAGTACATCATAGCCGCGAAAATGCAGTGGCCGCGCCGCCACCAAGGATGGATCGAGCTGGCGGATTGTCCCTGCCGCCAGATTACGCGGATTAGCAAATTCTGGCTGCCCCAAGGCTTTTTGCTTTTCGTTAAGCTCCGCAAAGTCGCGCTTCAGCATCACAATCTCGCCACGAATTTCCGTCCGTCCGCGCAAAAATTGTTCAAAGCCTGGCGCCTCATGCAGCCGCAGCGGCACGTTTTTAATGGTCCGCACATTGTTCGTCACATCCTCGCCGATAAAGCTATCGCCGCGCGTCACCGCCTGGGTCAACACGCCATCAATATAAATCAACGAGCACGCCAAACCGTCCATCTTTATATCAGCAAAAAACTCATGCCGCTGACCAGGAATTAGCTTATCTGTCCGCTTAATCCATGCTTCAATTTCACTCTTATTAAAAACGTCGTTTAAGCTCACCATCCGCCGCTCGTGCTTTACTTTCTGAAAACCGTCAAGCAACTTATTGCCGACACGTTGCGTTGGGCTATCAATTGTAATTAGCTCCGGACATTCGGCTTCGATTGACTTCAGCTCATCCATCAAACTATCGTAGACAGCATCACTTACACTCGGCTTATCTAAGGTGTAATATTCGTAGCTATACCGATTTAATAGCGATTTAATTTCATCGGCTCTTGCTTTTTTTGCTATCACTTTCGACAACCTTCCTATAGAACATATAGACGTAAACCGACATCAGAATAATTGACGCGTACATTAAGATAAGACCGACTGTCGGCACAATTGGCAGCCAATTAATATCATTAAACCACCCCTTCAGCACACCATCGAATAAAATTGTCGGGATCAAAATAATCGCCCACAATAATATGGTCATCACCACAGCCCAAATAAATCTAAGCAAAATTCGAACCCTTCTTCCAGTTACAATGTCGCCAGATAAGCGCAAGGCATGAAGTGGATACATGCCAGGTAGAGTTATTATAATCATCGCAAAAACTGTTGAGGTCGCCCAGTAAACAGACATCGATACAATCAGAATAGCCGCGCCACCGGCCGCCATAAGAATTGGCGTCTGGTTTAATATACCCGAAGCATTAAGCGCACCATAGACTATCACTGCAATCGCTGCTGGAACCATTTGGATTAAAAAGATTCCAATGACAATGATTAATGCGATTATAGGCGAACCTGAACTATATAGAGCGTCACGCATTTTTGGTTTTTTTCCAATTAAAATAGCTCGCGTCAGCCAAACAGAAGAAAGCCAAGTTAGTAGACCAAAAAAAACTCCAGACATCTGTTGTACATTTCCACCAGCCGTTCCACTACCAGAAAAATAGCTAACCATCACACCAGAAAATAAGCTAATAGTCGTGTAGACTTCACCAATTCCACTCTCTTTAGCTTGACTCATCACATCCCTAAGTTGCTGATACGTATCCTGTGACATAACGCTCGATAAAGCGAAAGTCAATATAGACATGACAGCAATTAAAGCTAAAAATGTTCTCTTATTGCGCCAGATAAGACGACAGGCTTCACTAGTCAATGACCAATACCCAGGAATATTAAGATTACGCCGATAATCTCGCCGCCTGGTTAATCGAAAACTGCGGTGTGGCCGACGATTTAAAAAACTACGGCGCTGCTGACTTAATTTACTAAAATCACGCTTAACGCTGCGCCAAATTGTAAACTTACGATCGCTGCTCTGTTTTTCAGGCTTCTTCTCAACCTGTTTTTTATTAGACTTCACTGCCATGATTACATCTTTGTTGCATTATTTCTCAATCTAGCAATTCGATCTTCTAGTGGCGGATGGGTACTGAATAATTTCGAGAAAAATCCAGGTTTAAGAGGGTTGTTCATAAATAAGTTGGCTGTCGAAGAACTCTGTTTTTGCATTGGACGGCCAAATTGACGTAATTTTTCTAGAGCACTTGCTAAACCCTCAGTATCGCGCGTCAACAATACACCAGAAGCGTCAGCCAAGTATTCTCTCTGCCGACTAACTGCTAATTGCGTAATCGTCGCCAAAATTGGAGCCAGGATAACCACCACTAGACCGAGAGCGTAAACTATTGGGTTAACATCCCTATCTCTATCATCGCTATAAAACATCATCCTCAACGCCAAGTCCGCAAATAAACCTATCGCGCTAACCAAACCAAACGCAATCATACTGACACGAATATCGTAATTACGCACATGACTCATCTCGTGCGCCATCACCGCCTCCAGTTCGCGCTTATCCATAATCTCCAACAATCCAGTAGTCGCACCAACAATTGCATGTTTTGGATCACGACCTGTTGCAAAGGCGTTTGGTGCTGGATCGTCAATAATATATACTTTTGGCATCGGCATACCAGAAGTAATTGCCAAATTTTCCACCACTCGCCATAGTTCAGGCGCATCATTTTTCTCAATCTCCTGCGCGCCCGTCATTGCCATAGCCAACTTGCCAGCGATAAAATATTGTAGCCAAGCGTACAGAATCGCACATATAAAAATTATAAATGACAAAGAATAGCTATCAGCTACTATACCAATAAAAACTCCAATAATGCCAATAATTATCACGAACACTGACATAATCAATACAGTGTTGCGTTTATTTTGAGAAACTGCGTTATACATAATTTAATTATAACAAAAACCGCCCACTTTCGACAGCGAGCGGCTTTGATTTTTAGCTTAAATTAGAACTTTACTTCTACTGGGTTTTCAACACTTGCTCGATCTTCAACATCGAAGAATTCCTTAGCCTGGAATCCGAACATTCCCGCAACAATGTTTGCCGGAAAGGTTTGGATCTTAGTGTTCAAATCACGAACTCCGCCATTATAGAATCGACGAGCGGCTTGAATTTTATCTTCAGTATCAACCAGTTCCTGTTGCAATTGCAAGAAGTTTTGATTAGCTTTCAACTCAGGATAAGCCTCAGCAACTGCAAACAAGCTCTTCAAAGCACCTTCCATCATATTCTCAGCCTTAGCGGTGTCTGCTACACCTTGAGCGTTCATTATTGCTGAGCGAGCTTCAGTTACTTTTTCAAATACCTCTTTTTCATGCGTAGCATAACCCTTGACAGAATTGACTAAATTTGGAATTAAGTCAGTTCGGCGTTTCAGCTGTACAGTGATATCACTCCACGCTTCCTCAACACGATTACGCAGCGTTACCAGACCATTATATGAACCGATAACGAACATAATTATCACACCCAATAAAGCCGCAATAACTATAAGCACAATTGCTAATACACTCATTTACCTTATTACCCTTTCTATTAAACTTTCCTTTACAGTTTTGGTGCGCAAGGCGGGAATCGAACCCGCACGACTTTTGGTCAAGGGATTTTAAGTCCCTCGCGTCTACCAATTCCGCCACTCGCGCGTATATATCTACAAGCCAGACATTTACACATCTGGCACTGCCTATATTATACTATATTTATGAAGCAAATTGTAATAATTCACGGCGGTTCAAGCTTTAATAGCTACGAAAATTACTTAAATCACCTAAAATCCAGTCAACTTCACTATGAAAGACTACTTTGGTCACAAAAATGGCGAGACTGGCTGGCGCAGGAAATCGTCGGCGCTGATGTTTTATTACCAGATTTTCCTAATAAGCAGAATGCCAACTACGCTGAGTGGAAAATATACTTCGAAAAACTACTACCGCTACTTGGCGACGACGTTCAACTGGTTGGCTACAGCCTGGGTGCGATGTTTTTGGCTAAATACTTGCATGAATCACCACTTAGATCGCCAGTTCAACGATTGGTACTAATTTCACCGTGCTATGACGACGAATCAGTTGAGGATTTAGGCAGTTTTCGAGTAACGAGTGCTACTGGTTTAGAAAAATCAGCAAGTGAGATTCATTTATTTCATAGCAAGGACGACCCGGTGGTACCCTTCACTGAGCTTGCCAAATTTCAGCAAGATTTACCAACCGCCAATTTACATATTTTTGAAGACCGCAATCATTTCTTCCAGCCGACATTCCCTGAGCTAAAAGAATTATTAGAATAAAAATAGCCCTAAGATTAGAGCTATCGATGATTTCTGGAGGCACGTACGAGAGTCGAACTCGTCTAAAAGGTTTTGCAGACCTCTGCGTAACCGCTCCGCCAACGCGCCGTTTGGTATGCTTGGTGCGAGCGAGAAGACTTGAACTTCCACGAGCGCAATGCTCACTAGCCCCTCAAGCTAGCGCGTCTACCAATTCCGCCACGCCCGCACGACTATCATTATTATAGCCGAAATTAAGGCGTTTTGTAAACGGATTGTTTCTCTGTCGCCCAATATTGAACATCGACATACCTGTCAACCGGATTAACAACTTCTGTTTTTTCATCAAGTGCCTTAACGGAACGAATATGAATGTAGTCAAACTTTGGCTGATACAGAGCGATTGCTGGAGCGTCCGTCTTCCAAGTATTAGCAAACTTCTCATAACGATCAAACCGCTGCTTTAGCGATAATTTTGAACGACCACTCTCTAAAGCATCATCCGCCACAGCATTATTGTAATTAGAAAAATTTAATCCGTTATTTGTGGCCTGGGAAGAATGCCAATAGGCATAAGCATCTGGATCGCCACCCAGTGACAGCTCATAAATTAGCACATCAAAATTACGAGGCTGCAAAATTGTTTGAAGGATATTCTGAGAAGCGTCATTTGGATCGATCACCTTAACATCTACTTCTATATTTAGCTCATTACGCCATGCTTGAGCTAAATATTGAGCGGCCTTCTCGTAGTTATTATTTTTTAGAACAACCATGTTCAGTTTTAATTTGACATTTTCTTTCTGACGAGCGTTGTTGACAACCTTCCAACCCTCAGCGTCAAGCAAGGACTTCGCCTTTTTCGTGTCATAACCCAGCGACTGAGAAGCTTTACCTAGGAACTTGTTTAATATAGGACCAGACAGCTCCTCTGTTGATAACGACAAGGACTGGCGCAACTTACCAGTATTGACACTAAGAGCTAGGGCTTGACGGACGGACTTTGACTGCAAGAACTGACTATTATTGTTAAATAGTGCATAAACGCCATTATTCAAGGAGTGCGACTCTGCCGCATACATAGACTTAACTTCTGCCGGCTGATCGTTATAAATCAATTCTGGTGTACCCGTAATCTCTCTGGTCCTGAGGCTTTTAACAATGTCATCTTGAGTTGGGTAGACATATAGCTGGAGTCGATCAAGCTTAGGAGTGCCTCCATAATAATAAATATTAGACTGTAAATATAGAACCTTCTTGCTGCCATCGCTTGTAATATTCTGCAGCAGCCTAAACGCAAACGGGCCGCTAGAAATTGGCGCTTTGCTAAAATTATGTTCTCGTAAGTTCGACGGTTTAACATCTTTTAGAACATGCTCTGGAACAATTGGAAATGTCAACGCATGAACAAATGGCGAATAAGACGCGGGCAAAATAAATTTTACTGAGTCTTCGGAGGCTTTTTCAAATTTAATTGAGCGCCAACCAGATATCTCAGCTCCCACTTCCGGATTAGCTAAAAGCTTTAGAGTGAAAATTACGTCGTTAATAGTCAGGTCATGTCCATCTGACCACTTCAGATTTTTCTTTAGCTTAACTGTATATTCCGTTTCCTTATTATTAACCTTTACTCCGTCTGCCAGGTCGGTTTTTATATTACCGGTCGAATCATACCTATATAGGCTGGAAAATAGCAGTTTAGCGGCAGATTTTTCGGCGCTAGTTTTTGCAAAAATTGGATTTAGATTTTCTAGAGGACCCAACACACCCTCAGAATACGAACCACCAGAAGCGTATGTCATGGTCGTAAAAGAACTGCGCGAGATGTGCCACTGCACAGCACTAACGCCAATCATCACCAGAACCAAAACCACCCAAATAGACACACGGCGTCTCACATTTGCAAGCCGATCTAAACGAGACATCACAAATTTATGTGCATGCCGCAAGCTGCCCTTTTCGATTTTACGCAGACGCTTATTGACGCCTTTACGAGAGACTTTTAGGCGCGCAAATCGGTTCCATGACGATTTGTCTGAGCTCAATTTTATTCTCCTATTTTTGCAATCCCGGCAAAATCATACTTGCCAAAATTGACAACACAAAAATCACCGCAAAAACTACAGTTACGTCAAATAAGTTTTTATCAAAACCGCGGCGAGTGGTAAACAATTCACCAGAAGAGCCAAATCCGGCACCCAAGCTCGCACCACGCTGCTGCAATAATATTGCAATAATCATCAGCACAGCCGATCCAAGCGTAACATACGGTAAAATTGTATCAATTGACATATTACTCCTTTTCTTCTCGCTGCAGAACCAGCGCACTACCTATAATATAGTTTACCAGACTCAGGATAATTCCGGCAACAATTGAATGCGCAAATGTCATAGAAATTCCTGGCGCCAAGGCTAATGAAACATAAACCATAAATCCATTAACTACCAAAGTAAATAAGCCTAAGGTCAACAAAATTGCCGGTAGTGCCAAAATTGTAACAATAGGCTTTAATGTACTATTAACTAATGAGAATATAAGTCCCGCCATCATAAATGTCCAAGCGGAAGTCGCCTCAGTATTACCATTACCAAGTAGTCGTACAGCCACCCAAATGCCAACTGAATTAAGAATCCAGCGCAGTAAAAATGTTGCAAATTGTCTCTTCATTTATCTTATTATATAAAATTTGTGCTTTATTGTCGATTAGCGCTGCTGCCTTCCGAAAACTGCTTTATAAGCTGCGTTTTTTGCCTACCAATTTCTGTCTCCAATTCTTCGCTGCTTGCCTCAAATATTTTCTTCATACTGCCAAATTTTCTCAGCAATTTAGCGCGGGTTTTTGGCCCAATTCCAGGAATTTCCTCCAGCTGGTTTTTCGTTTGCTGCTGGCGTTTGAGCGCGGTGTGGTAACTCACGGCAAAGCGGTGCGACTCGTCGCGGATGCGCTGGAACAGCTTGATCATGTCGGTTGTCGCGAGACTATTCTCGTCCGCTGTTGAGTGTTCTTTACGATCTTGCTCAGTGCTGGCGCGTAAGTTTTTTGAATGTGAGCCGGCGTTACGCTGGCTTGGGTGTAAATTCACCACGTAGACATCACCGTCTTCATGAATAGCTATGTCCGCCGATGGCTGCGACCGCATCTGCTCAATGAACGCCGTATCAATCTGCGAACCAATCTTATGCACTAGCAGTTCTTCTTCACGCTTGGCGATGCTGACGATCGGCACAGTGACGCCACGCTCATCACGCGCTTTGATGGCCGCCGCCAGCTGACCTTTGCCGCCGTCAATCAGTAGCAAATCGGGACGACCCCAGCTTTTTAGATGCCGCTCGCTCAGCCGGCGAAAAATCGTCTCGTATATATTGCCAGTATCATCATTTTTCTCGCTGACTTTGAATTTGCGGTACTCCGCCCGGTCGCTGACGCCATTAGTAAACACTACCATGCTAGAGACGACTTGCCGCCCGCTCATATGCGAAATGTCATAGCCCTCGATGCGCACTGGGGTATCTTTTAGACCCAACAATTTCGCCAAATCAGCCAGTGCCTTGTCCTTAGAAATATCCAAAAACTCTTTGTCACCAAAACAAACCCGCCGTTGCAATTCCTGCATGGCGCGTAGTTTATTGCGAAGATCCGCCGCCCGCTCAAAATCATGCAGCCCAGCTGCCGTTTTCATATCGCGCTCTAGCTCACCCGCGATAGCCTTACGGTTGCCCTTGATGTAACTGATGAGTTTGCGTAGATTAGCTTTGTATAACTCCGGCCCATCAATCAGCCGCGGACTTAGTCCCAAATCTTCATCTAATGTTGACTGCCCCGGACGGCGCTGCCTGGTCAAATAGGGAAATATCCGCCGCAAGTAGCGCAGCGCTTTTTTCAAAGCAAGGCCATTATAAAACGGACCAAAATATTCCGCCCCATCGTCCGCAGGATTGCGTGTAAAACTGACAGTCGGCCACTCGCTTTTCATGTCGATTCGCACATACATCTGCGATTTATCATCGCGTAGCAGCACGTTGTATCGCGGCATATAGCGCTTGACCATCTCGCTTTCCAAGAACAAGGCGTCGACTTCGCTCTCGGTCTCAATCCAATCAGTATCAGCGATTTCCGCCACCAAGGCCATGGTTTTATTGTCCCGCCCGCGCGAATCCTGAAAATACTGACGCACGCGGTTTTTCAGCACCGCCGCCTTGCCCACATAAATAATCTCGCCGCTGGCTGACTTATGAAAATAGACACCGGGAGTGCGCGGTAGAGTTTTGAGCTTTTGCTGTAACTGCTTATTCACAAGTACTATTATATCTTATATCAAGTAATCAAGATGCTTAATGATATCAGTCAATCCTCTCTCTTCAATAATTATTTTTGTTACGAAATATTGTTTCAAACAACTCAGGAAAAGCATCATCGGCCATGTCACGCTTACCACAAAAATGCCTATATCCCGGAAATAATCGATAACAGGCAGACGGGAAAGATTTTTTTAGAATTTTTATCGCAGTATCAACTCGCACCGAATCATTATCAGAGTAGAATATAGTTAGGCTATGCACACGATCAAGTAGTGTTTCATCAATCTTAAAATTAAAAAAACCACCACGAAGTGGTTCTTCGTATGGAGCTTCGGGGTTAAACTTATCGCCAAAAGCTGGCGCAACAAGATAGACGTCGCCTGCACAAATTTGCGGGTTCTCGCTCATCCATTGAATTAGAAAACCCCCGCCACAACTATGACCAACCAGTATGGTTCCCGAATTTACATTATATTTTTCAAAAGTCTGTCGCCACAGTGAGTAATCTGGTCGCCATGATTCAGGCATCTCAGGCGTCTGAGTATCAATACCGCAAATTAATAGCTGTTGTTGCAGCCATGGAATCCAAATTGAGTTACTGGCGCTCGGTAGATTTGGATTGAAATACGATTGTTTGGACGGCTTACCGTGAACAATTATCGCCTGCTTCATATTTCAATATTAACATAATGATACGTTAGCTTATGTATTTGACAAATATGTAATGTGCGATATTATAATAAACGAAACGATGGATGGTCTAAAACAACCCATAACAGCTTTTTGCGTAGGCGGTGGTGGTAGTCACTTGGCAAGGGGCTCAGTCGCCTTTAATTATATTAACGATGCTCTATCAGAGTATGGCACTGCTCCTCATAATATTCACGGCGTTACTACTGATGCGACCAGCCTCCGTGTCCGCTCTCCCTCAGAGCAATATGAAGAAATAATGGACAACATGTCTGACAGAGCCAAAGAGAAAGGCAAAGAAGGTTCTGTATTACTAATAGCTCAGTGTATGGGTACAATCGCTGCCCATCAAGCATTATTGTCCATGACAGAAGAAAGCATAGACGCAGCACTTGTAGCCTTTTCACCTCCATTGCCAAATCCCGGCCAAGTAATTCAATTGCCAAATTCTAGAAAACGACGGCGCAATAACGACACCGAAATGAAGTGTCCGACATTTCCGGACGGCAAAATAGGCGATTTTGATGCTCTATGCCACGAGTGGCTCCCTATTCCTCCCGAGTATTTCTATGGCATCCAAGAAGCTCACGGTCTAGAACATCAACTGCACCAATCAGTCGAAGTTGGCCGCGCAGCAGTAATTGCAGCAGAAAGAGACTGGAATACTAATACTCCGTTAATTGTTAGCAGCTGGAGGCGAAGTTGGCAGCTGCGCGGATTGCACGGAGCCAGACAACGAGCTATCGTCATACCAGAAGCTGGCCATTCACTCCATCCAAGCGGCAAAAACAAGCACCTCGCACCCCTCTCGCAACAGCAAGCCTGCCAACTGGTTGTGGACACTGGCTTAAAAATTTTGAGTACCAGTTTTCCAGGCAGAGAATCGGAATAAACAAGGAAGTACTTCATCGACCTATCGACAGCGTAAGTATTCTTCCAAAAATTCGCCCCACTCCAGCGCATTCTTCTCGCGGAAATAGTGGCGCAAGAAATCAACCATAATTTGTTGGCGGTTTTCCGCTTCTATTCGCCCAGGCTTCGTCAGCATCAAGCCTTTTAGTTTCAGCAGCTTTTCAAAGAAGTGATTAATGAAGCCGTCGGTATCATGTGTATTGCCGTCAGCATTATACTCATGCGCTGCCAGATTAACATTTGGCCAAACCGCGGGATCAAAAATCCGCCCACCATGATGGCAAGCATAAACCAGCGCCCGCTCAATCCCAACTACACCAATAGCGTCACACATGTCGGCGTCAGACACAATTTGACCCGCCAGCCGCTACGGTTGCCTGCCGTTCAGCCGTTTACTATAACCAATCGCTGCAATGTTTTCCAGTACCGCCTGGCTTAGTCCGTCAAACACTTTTGCCTGCGTCATGATATTTACTGCGTTCGTTAATTTCTCTGCCTGCGCCTTGCCGACCAATTTGTAATCATCAACGTCATGCAGCCAAGCCGTCAACAGCACTTCTTGCAAATCCACTGGCTCGCTGCACTCGCTAGCAAAACGCTCTGCCAGCAGCACCAGAACCGGCGTAGGTATTGAACGGAATGATTGTTTTGCCGACAAAGTCATACTTTTCTAAAAAAGTATTGATGATCATCGGCGGCTCGCCCCGCCAAATCGGATAGCCCAAGAAAATAGTATCATGAGCAGACAAATCTACCTTGCCTTGGAATGCTGGCCGCGCGTTTTCGGCTTTTTCACGCTTGGCAACTTCAGTACATTCTTGATAATTATCCGGATACGGATTCACCGGCTCCAGCTTGAAAACGTCGATTTTATCGCCGAAATAATCCTTGATATAACCAGCAATTACCTCCGTATTGCCAACTTCAGTGTCATCAACACCGTAATTTTTGCCCGCCCGCGAGAAGATGTTAGTAGCATATTATACCTCCTTACGTAACCATTATAGCACTACGTAGTGTGCGGCACGAATCACCGCTCTAACCACTGCTGCAGCACTACCGCCTGATTATGCTCGATATCTTTAGCACTGTATAACAGCGTAACAACTGGATGTTTTTGCCATTGTTGTTTAAGAGTGGCGGCTACAGAACTAGCATCCAGCTCTTCGGTATAACGCGACATAAACCCTACAAATTTTTCCGGATCATGACCGAACCATTGGCGCAACTCGTTAGTCGGTGCGATATCTTTTGCCCATTCGTCTAGCGCTGCTCGTTCTTTACTGATACCGCGCGGCCATAATCGGTCAACCAGCACGCGGTAGCCATCGTCCGATTCTGGCGATTCGTAAATTCGTTTAATTTTATAAACTGTCATGACAGCACCTCCTTAACTATCGTTTGTAGAACTGGAATGACATCCGATTCAAACCAGGGATTACGTTTGCGCCAGCCAATATTGAGCGGCGATGGATGAACCAATGGAAAATAATCTGGCAAATACATATTAAAGTCCGCCACAGTTGCTGTCAAATTATGCCTGGCGCAGCGATCAAGATAATATTTTTGCGCATACGAACCAACCAAAATTGTCAATCGCACATTCGGCATCTGCGTCAATAAGCACGGGTGCCATTTCCTAGCAAAGTCCAAGCGCGGCGGCAAATCACCATGCGCTCCCCTGCCTGGATAATAAAAATCTATCGGCATCAACGCAAAGAGTTCAGGATTGTAAAACTGCTCGTCCGTTACGTTCAGCCATCGCCGAAGCAAGCGACCACTCGCATCATTCCACGGCTTTAGCGTCTGCTGGGCAATTCGGCCTGGCGCCTGCCCAACCAGTACAATTCGCGAACTTGACGAAGCAGAATACACAGGTAACCAACCTCTATTAGCAAAATCATCATTCATTGGATCGGCTACAATCTGATCATATAAAAGCGGTTTAGCCTGCAATGTAATATACTTTCGTTTGTAATCCGAGTTAATAACTATTCTGTCGTCACACCATCAAAATCTTCTTCGTTAGCTTCCGCTTCTTCGCGTGTCGCCCGAACAATGCCATCTTTGTGATGTGCTGGGCTATAAATCGTGTAGAGCTTAAGTGGCTCTTCGCCAGTATTTATCACATTATGCTCAGCACCTGCTGGCACGATAATAGCACTGCCATCAGACACGGCATACTCATTGCCATCAATCAAGACCTTACCCTGACCTGCCTCAAATCGGAAGAATTGATCATTCTCCTCATGAATCTCTGAGCCAATTTCACCGCCAACTGGCAGACTCATCAATACCAATTGACAATGCTTCGCCGTATAAAGCACCTGACGAAAATTATTATTCTGTACCGTCAGCTCTTCAATATTTCCATTAAAACCCTTCATAAAAATCCTCCTTTTAACTTAATTTCTACTTTGTGGCTTTCTCTAAAGCATCGATCAGCGTTTGCTTCGGTCTCATGCCAACCATCTCCTCGACAATTTCACCGCCAACAAAAACCTTCATATTCGGAATACCTTGAACGCGATAGTCCATGGCTAACTGCGCATTGTCTTGGCTGGCTTCAGTGTCAACTTTGACGACGTCAAACTCAGTCTCTTCAGCAATTTGATGCAAGATTGGCGCCATTGCTCGGCATGGCGGACACCACGGTGCCCAAAAATCAACCAGTACAGGTTTGCTGTTTTTTAACGCCTTTTCTTCAAATTCTTGTTTTGTTGTAATTTCATATAGCGCCATTACATCCTCCTTTTCTGGCATTTTTTACAAGTCCCCACTATCACTAGTGGTCCGTCAAAATAACAATCATCCATTTCGCAAGCAATCTGCTTTTTCACTTCTTCTGCAATTGTGATATCTCGCAAATTATCACAATTATCGCACAAAAAATAATCGTGTGGATCTACGCAAGCATCATAACGCAAACAGCCTCGCTTTGTCGGCGGAGCCAAGCCAATCAACCCATCTCCATGTAGACGTTGAGTAACGCGGTGCACTGTCGTATCACTAACATCAGAGTAAGTATCTCGCAGCACCTGGGCAATATCCGAATTTGTCGCATGATGTTTATTTTTTAATATCACCAGCACGTCGTTCGTGTATTTTGTTAAGCGCCTAACTACTTGCGTCATGTTACTATTGTAAATTATTTACAATAAATAAACAAGTGTTCTATAGCAACAATTGACTTAAGATAGCTAATTCAATATAATAGCCCAAGTCTATGAACTCAAATGAGTTCCTCTAATCAAGTTTCATTCATTTATAGTAAATCAACGAGCTGCTGTGACATGGTTGTTCACGAAAGAGTTATTCGTTAGCGACCAAGTATCCGCCAATAAACAACCAAGCTCATAAATGTCTCTTCATAGAAAGGAGCCAATTTGAAAAATAAATTAAATAACAAAGAAATATTAAGTTTATTTTGGCAAGCATCATCACCTTATAAACACCGTCGAAACTTAACGATATTTTTTGCAATCGTCACACTTGCCGTTACTATTTTTGTTGGTCCGTTGATTATTGCCCAACTATTAAGCATTATCCAACATAACCAGCTACAAGATTCTAACAATTTATGGATGTTAATTGGTCTATACGGCGTAAGTCAGCTATGGTCGAGCGTTATCGGCTGGCGGATAGTTTTATATCTCGCCTGGACATTTGAAACCGCCATGCAGCGAGATTTATACGTACGATGTTTTAGTAAATTAACTAATCAAACGATGTTTTTCCACTCCAGCAAATTCAGTGGTTCACTGGTCAGCCAAACCAACAAATTAAGCGGTGCTACTGAGCGTTTTTGGGACACCATTATTTGGTCAATCTTACCCCTGGTGATTTCACTGATTGGCTCAATTATCGTCCTATCTACTCTGCTCTGGCAATACGCATTATTCCTACTAATTCTCTCGATTGTCTTTAGTGTTGTTGTCTATTACGGATCTAAGCCAATGGCTAAATTGAATAAGAAAGAAGCTAAAGCTAGCAATAAGTTAAGCGGGCAATTGGCGGATGTGCTTTCAAATGTTTTGGCCGTAAAGTCATCTGGTGCTGAAGCGACAGAACAGCAGCGTTTCAAAAAAACCGTTAACTCATGGCGCAGCGCCAGCCTTGATACAATGCATGGATTTCTAAAAGTCAGCACTGTCTACTCAACCATCAATATGTCAATTAAAATAGGAGCGATTGCCTTTGCGGTATATGCCGCTCAGCACAACCTGGTTTCAGTAGCCGCAGTCTACCTTATCATCACTTATACCAGCAGCGTCGCCCACGAACTATGGAACATGAACGGCATTATGCGTAGCTATAACCGTATCATTGGCGATGCTCACGAGATGGTAGAAATTCTTCAAACACCAACAACACTGGTTGACCGAAGTGACGCGAAACTTGCCGTTACACATGGCGGCATTGCCGTAGATAACGTCACTTTTACGCACGACGAAGGTCAAGGTGATACACTGTTTCATGATTTCTCGCTCAATATTCAGCCCGGTGAAAAAATTGGTCTGGTTGGATCAAGTGGTTCCGGCAAGACTACTCTGACTAAATTACTATTACGATTTGCCGACATTGACTCAGGGGAAATTGCCATTGACGCCCAAAATATTGCCGAAGTTACCCAGGCAAGCCTGCGCGAACAAATCGCCTACGTGCCGCAAGAGCCACTACTATTTCACCGTTCGGTCCGTGAAAATATTGCTTATGGCCGACCTGACGCGACTGATGCTGAAATTGAACGTGCTGCTAAAAAAGCTGGCGCCTATGATTTTATTATCAAGCTGCAAGACGGTTTCGATACAATGGTTGGTGAGCGCGGCGTGAAGCTGTCGGGTGGCCAGCGGCAACGTATCGCCATTGCCAGGGCGATTTTGAAAGATGCGCCAATCTTGATTCTTGACGAGGCAACCTCAGCATTGGACTCAGAATCAGAAGCGCTAATCCAAAAGTCGCTGGAAACTTTAATGAAGGACCGAACTTCAATTGTCATCGCCCATCGCCTATCAACCATTGCCAAGCTGGATCGTATAATTGTCTTAGAAAACGGGCACATCGTTGAAGACGGTTCACACGAGCAGCTGCTTGCCAAAAAACGCGGCGTTTATGCCAAGTTGTGGGCGCGGCAGTCGGGCGGATTCATTGAAGAGTAGGCAAATTTATCGCATTATAATTATGCTATAATTGACGTATGGAATCTTTCATTCACTTGATTACGAGCTTTGGTGTAATAGCAATTTTATTAGTAGTTTTCGCAGAGTCTGGACTGCTGATTGGATTTGTACTACCGGGAGATAGTTTGCTTTTTACTTCTGGATATATGGTGCAACAAAATATTCTACATATTGATATTCATATTTTTGCACTTTTAATTTTTATTGCAGCAGTGTTAGGAGACAGTGTTGGCTATAGCTTCGGTCATAAGGTTGGGAGAAAATTATTCGAGAAAGAAAACTCTCGCTTTTTCAAGAAAAAATATTTAGAGCAAACTGAAAAATTCTACGATAAGCACGGCTCGGTGACAATTGTTCTGGCTAGATTCGTGCCAATCGTTCGCACCTTTGCGCCAATTGTTGCTGGTGCTAGTAAAATGCATTATAAAACTTTCCTAGCCTTTAATATTGTGGGCGGTTTTCTATGGTCGTCACTCTTTGTCTATCTAGGTTTTTATGCCGGCGAATTCCTCACCAAAGCTGGCGTTAACATCGAAGTCGCCGCAATCCTCATCATCTTCTTGTCAGTCCTGCCAATGATTATCCACGCACTGAAACAGCCAAACACTCGCGCTCTACTGCGCAAACAACTACTGATACTACTTACAAAAACTAAACGTAAGAAATAAACCTAAAGCATTTTCTTAAGATACCTACCAGTAAAGGACTCTGGTATTTTAGTGATATCTTCCGGAGTGCCGCTAGCCACCACCGTACCGCCACCAATTCCACCTTCAGGCCCCATATCAATCACCCAGTCAGCCGACTTGATGACATCCAGATTATGCTCAATAATAATCATACTATTACCGCCGTCAACCAGCTGCTGCAAAATTCCCAGCAATCGCTTAACGTCAGCTGAGTGAAGTCCGGTTGTTGGCTCGTCCAAAATATACATAGTTTTTCCAGTGGATCGCTTAGACAGTTCTGTCGCTAGTTTAATCCGCTGCGCCTCACCACCAGAAAAAGTAGTTGCCGGCTGACCGAGCTTAATGTAGCCCAGACCAACCTCCACCAAAGTCTGTAATTTCCGAGCAATATTAGGCACGCTATCAAAAAAGCTCGCAGCCTGGTCAATCGTCATATCTAACACGTCAGCAATTGTCTTATCTTTATATTTAATCTCCAACGCCTCACGGTTATAGCGTTTGCCATGACATTCGTCACACTGAACATAAACATCCGGTAAAAAGTGCATTTCAATTTTTATCACACCATCACCCTGGCAATTTTCGCAGCGACCGCCCTTAACATTAAAACTGAACCGCCCAGCTTTATAACCGCGAACATTAGCCTCAGGTGTGCTAGAAAATAGCTCACGAATTGGCGTAAAAATGCCAGTGTAGGTTGCCGGATTAGAGCGCGGCGTGCGGCCAATTGGTGACTGGTCGATGACGATAGCTTTATCTAGCAGGTTAACGCCATCAATTGTTTTATGTAGACCAGGAGCCGTAGTTGACCTATTAAGTCGCGCCGCGAGCTCACGCGCTACAATATCGTTAACTAGTGTCGATTTACCGCTACCCGAAACTCCTGACACCACTGTCATTAGCCCCAGCGGAAACGCCACATCGATATTCTTCAGATTATTTTCGCGAGCACCCCGAACAACCAATTGCCTATCCTTCATAATCTTACGCCGCTTTTTTGGTACGGCAATTTTTTCTACACCCGATAAATAACGTCCTGTGATGCTATCTTGGTTCTTTGCCACAACATCAGGTGCACCCGTTGCCACTACTCGACCACCATTCACGCCAGCACCCGGTCCCATATCAACCAGGAAATCACTTTGCCGAATAGTGTCTTCGTCATGCTCAACTACCAGCACAGAATTACCTAAATCGCGAAGACGTTTTAGCATGTCAATCAATTTGTCATTATCACGTTGATGCAAGCCAATTGACGGCTCATCAAGCACGTAAAGCACGCCCTGCAGCCCAGCCCCAATCTGCGTCGCCAGCCTAATTCGCTGTGCCTCACCGCCGCTTAACGTATTAGCTGCCCGATTTAGCTCCAAATAGTTCAGACCAACATTACTCATAAACGTCAAGCGCGACTTAATCTCCTTTAAAATAAGCCGCGCAATGGCCATCTCTTGCTCAGTTAGATTCAATTTATTAAACAAATCCAACGCGTCATCGACGCTCAAATCACACACATCAACAATATTCAAATCATGGACCGTGACCGCCAAAACTGCCGGCCTTAAGCGCGCACCCTTACATAAATAACAATTTCGCTCACGCATAAACCGCTCAATGTCTCGCCGTACAAAATCACTATCAGTCTCTCGCCAGCGCCGTTCCAAATTAGGAATAACCCCCTCATACGTCGTTTCGTAGTGTCGCCCACCACCCAACTCCACGCGGTATTTCTGATCGCCAGTACCGTATAAAATTTTCTGCTTAACACCATCAGGCAATTTGCCCACCGGTACTCGCAAGCTAAAATCGTGAGCCTTGCCCACAGACGCTAGCCGCTTCATATTCCAAGCATCAGAGTTCATTCGATTATACGGCCGAATCGCACCCTCAGAAATTGTCAAATTATTATTAAAAACCAATTCCGGGTCAATCTCCAGCCTTGACCCCAAACCAGTACACGTTGGGCAAGCACCCTGCGGAGCGTTAAAACTAAACAGCCTTGGCTCTAATTCTGGAATCTCGACGTCAGGATGGTCAACACAAGCATATCGTTGCGAAAAGGTTTTTATATCACCACTATCAGCCTCTAAAACCTCGAGGACTCCTTGCCCAAGTTCTAGCGACTGCTCGACACTCTGACTTAAGCGTGAACGCATTTCACCACTCAGAGCCAATCGATCAACCACCAACTCAATGTTATGCTTGTAACTTTTTTGCAATTCTGGAAACTCATCTAGCGCATACACTACGCCGTCAACGCGCACTCTGGCATAACCAAGCCGCTGATATTGCTCTGGAATATGCGCAAACTCACCCTTTTTATTTTTGACAATTGGCGCCAATAGTAAAATTCGCTTATCAACAAATTGCCGTAAAATTTCATCAATAATCGTCTCAGCCGTGCGCCGTGTCACTTCATTGCCACAGACTGGACAATGCGGCACGCCAATTCTAGCAAACAATAGTCGCAAATAATCATAAATTTCTGTCACCGTTGCCACCGTGGAGCGCGGGTTGCGACTGGTTGATTTCTGGTCGATTGAAATAGCTGGACTTAGACCTTCAATTGAATCAACATCAGGCTTATCCATCGTCCCCAGAAACTGACGAGCGTAAGAATTTAAGCTCTCCATGTAACGGCGTTGACCTTCAGCGTAAATCGTATCAAACGCCAGACTAGATTTGCCCGATCCACTCAGCCCTGTAATTACCACTAATTTATCACGTGGAATCTCAATATCCACGTTCCTTAAATTATGTTCACGAGCGCCTTTGACGCGAATCACCTCTGCCATAACCGCTATATTATACAGGTTTTTAACTAATTTTTCCAGCCTAAGCGCTAATGTAAATCTAATTTAAAACATATTATGCTTATGATTGCAAGTGAATATCTTATTTGTTACAGTTAAATTTATGAGAAAGTTGGGCGCTTACTTAATTGTGATATCTGGAGCGATATTGATCGCGCCGTTTATGGTTGACCAACTATTTTTCTTCTTTTTCATCGGCAAAATACCCTTCACCGACATCCACTTATCGGCAATTTCGATGGTTATTTTCTGGGCGGCAGCCATACCGCTAGCTATTATTCTTAGGAAGTCGTTATCGGCGCTAGTTTGGAAAATTATTGACATCGCTAGCGAGCTCACCCAGCGACACATAAATCGAACATTTCGTCAGTTTACCCCAGATCGAAAAAACGAACTTGCTCTAGTTACAACTTACCTTCTTTACCAAACAAAGAAGAGCGAGCCTGGTCTCAATGTTGAGTCTCAAAAGCTCGCTCCGTCTTTAACTTAATTAGTCATTAAATGTATCGTTTTAGAACTATTCCGCCAGCAATAGCTATGATAGCCAATCCGCCAATTACCCAAACAGAAGCTCCTGTGTCAGCAAGACTCCCAGATTTACCACCCTTAGAAGTAACGCCTGCTGGATTAGATGCTGCACCCGCTGGAGATGCAGGATTATTCACCACGCCGAAGTAAACTGGGTCAGTAATGACACTGTTTGCGGTATGGTCATCGTCATTATTAGCACCGTCGACCACTTTATATGACACTGTCGTAACTAGCTTACCAGCGACAGTTTCATTTTTAACTACAGCTTGGCTAGTTATATCCTGTAGATTAGCCGTAGCTGAATCCTTTTTATAAACTCGCACCTTCGCGAAACATCATATTGGCTCGCAAGAGACACGGTAATGTCTGACGAAGCCGACACTTGGGTACAATTAATATTGAACGATAAGCCTCCCAAAATCTTTACTCGCGCCTCAGCAGGCGTAATACCGTCAGCAGACAGAGGCTTAACTGATGAGGCGACAATGTCATAGCAACGAAGCGATTTAGCCGCAATAGTAGACTTAGCCACTGCATTATCTGTGTTTGCTGGAGCAGGCTTTGTGCTTACGTCAAAAGTCTTAGTCTGAGGTAATTGTAGTGTGCCTAAACGATAGATGTTATTATTTGCTGCTGCAAAGATTTTAGAACCATCAGCAGTCATCGAAATAGAGCCACCCTCAAAAACGCCACTACCCCAATCTTGCCAGGTCTTACCGCCATCGACTGACGTGTATACTGGCTTCCACGCATTAGAAGACCCCGATGGCTCAAAAGTTATAAATAATCTCTCAGCGCCATCACTAATTCCAAAATTTGAAGGCTGAACAACGGGACCGTATACCCCCACTTGAGGCACAGTAGAGACCTGATGCCAGTTAGCGCCACCATCTAGAGACACTCCGCCGCCATCAAACATATTATTACCATTATTGCTAAAAGCTGCGCCAAAATGAGCTCCGTCTTTGACAATATCCCAGGTTACACCATAATCTGTTGATTGCTTTATTAGATCATCATACACGTCCATGTAGATCATTCTACCGCCGTTAAACACAGCACTAGGACACTCATTGCCCTTTTGCTCCCATGTCTGACCATTATCCCTAGAGACATACAGATGTCCGCCATACCTACACTTGGTCAAAGTAGAGCCGTCAGGACTCATGTGTAGACTTGCATCACTTTCTACTGACGCAGCTGGAGTTGTCCAACTGTTACCGCCATCAGTGGATACATGAATGTTATTTTGTCCATATTTGCCTTTTACTACCAACTTGGAGCCGTCCATATTTGTCAATAGTTTCGACGCACCTTCTGGCGCCGTGTTACTGCTCCAGCTTACACCGTTATCAGTAGAGACCAGGAGCTTCCGATCATTAAAAGTGGCACCTCTCTGTAATACTATCAACTTCGAACCATCGGGACTAATACGTGACTCACTGACATTACCGCCCGGTATTGTTATATCCTTCCAGCTGTATGCAGCTTCCGCCTTAGCGAAAGGCGCAAACATCGTAGCCAAAGAGACTACAGACGCAGCAAAGAAAATTGATATACCTCCATATATTTTACGTTTCTTTCTAGACGACATTAGTCACCCTCCTGTTAAGTTAATATTAATTCAAATAGCGTAACCATAATATCACAGCTAAAGACTAAGAATCAATGACAGGTAAAACAGACTCCGCCCACAATTGCAATTCCTGCAATATAAACTGTTGTTTGTCAGCTGCTGTCGGCGCTAACCGCTGCAGAGACGCCATAAACCCTGGCAGTTGCGCCTGCAAATACTGAGCCCGCCAGATTTCCCATTGTGCCAAATCATCTTCACTGAGTGAGCGCGGAAAGTTACGCGCTTTGTAGTGTAGCAACAGCGGCGCTAACCGTTCGTCCTGAAATTCTGGATGAAAATCCGCCAGTTCACGCTCATTGGCATTGCGCACCGCCTCAACTCGCAAACGGTCACGGTCGTTCAAAAAGCCGTCATATAATTGCGCTTCTGGATCGGGCAGTTTTTTGAAGGCTGGCTTGTTTTCAAAAATAGTCCGTAATTTTTCGGCAAAGTCTGGATGTTTTAGTAATATGTTTTGGTGCTTTTGGACAGTTTTAGCGTCCAGTGAAATCTTCTGCCAGCCATCGCCCTGCTCTAACACGCCCAGCGGCGCTACCGCCGGACAGCGATTGTACTGCAACTCTTTGACTGGCAATTTAACGAAATCTTCGGCCTGGCGCTCTTCCCACGAAGCAAAGATTTTTGCCGACAATTCCTCTGCGCTCAGCCCAACAAACGGCGTCGGATCATAGCGCAGATCATAGACAACCACGCCGCCGTTTCGACTGGTCGTCAATGGAAAGGCCACCGTGGTTTTGGCAAATTCTTTATCATAACGCCCGCTAGCATAAACAAACGGCTTTTTATCGTCCACATTGACCAGTTGCTGGACTACTTTTTTGTCACGCATCTTCAGCAAATAATCATACAGTTGCGGCTGTTTTTGCTTGATCAATTTTGTCACGGCAATCAGCGCCGTCACATCCGCTAAAGCATCGTGAGCGTTTTCATGAGCAATGCCATTGGCGCTGGTAATCAATTCCAGGCGATTGCTCTGATCACCCTTAGCATCAAGCGGCCATTTAATTCCCTCTGGTCTAAGCGCCCTGGTCAATCGCACTACATCCAATAAATCCCAACGCGATCGACCTTCCTTCCAGCTCCACTCATACGGATCATGAAAATTGCGCCACAACAAATGACGAATAAATTCGTCGTCAAACCGAATATTATTAAAACCAACCGCGATGGTATCCGGCGTAAAAATCTCCTCACTGAGCATCCATGCAAACTGTGCCTCGCTGTAACCTTCCTCGACCGTTTTTTGCGGCGTGATGCCAGTCACCATCAGCGCATCAGGACTCGGCAAAGTATCATCATTCAGCGTCACCAGCAGATTATACGGCTCGCCAATCGGTTCCAGGTTCATGTCAGTTCGCTGCCCCGCAAACTGCATGATTCGGTCTTGCCGCGGATTTAGTCCGCTAGTTTCCAGGTCGTAGAAGAAAAATGTTTGCGCCATGATTATAGTATAGCAAACCTATTGCTCAACCAGCGTAAATGGCATCGATTCGCCAATCTGCAACAAGGTCTCACCCACCGCACCTTGGCGAATGAGCTCGTGAGTAATACCCATCTTTCGCATAATGTCCCGCAGGCGATTGACCGATTCAAATTGATCAAAGTTAGTGCGGCGAGCAAACTTTTCAATTTTAGCCCCTTGGATAATGAAGCTAACCGCATCTTCCTCGTCCGCATTTTCAGGCTCCACACCAACCACCCGCTCTACCGTCCAAGCATCAGATGCTGCTTGCGCATCCAAAGCAATGACTGGCAAATCATCGCCTTCTTCTTCAACCAGCTCCGCCTCACGCTCTCGATATGCCGTGACTTCCCGGCGCAGCAACCGCAGGAGTTCCGTTACGCCAGCATGCGTTTGCGACGAAATCGCCAGCACCGGTGAACCGTTGGCTACATTCTGAAGTGCCGTCGACTGCATAGCTATAATTTCATCGTCCAACCCTTCACATTTCGTCAAAGCGATGATCTCTGGACGCGTCGCCAATTCCTCGGAATATTTTTCCAGCTCACGGCGAATAGTCTGGTATTTCTCCGCTGGATCATCACTATACGCGTCAATCATGTGCAGTAACACGGCCGTCCGCTCAACGTGACGAAGGAACTGGTCACCCAAGCCCTTGCCTTCCGACGCGCCCTCAATCAACCCTGGAATATCAGCGATCAAAATTGAGCCATCATCAACATCCGCCACGCCCAGATTTGGCGTCAACGTCGTGAACTCGTAATTAGCGATCTCTGGTCGGGCGTTAGAAACCACGCTCAAGAAGGTCGATTTACCAGCATTAGGAAAGCCAACCAAGCCGACGTCGGCCAATAATTTCAATTCCAACTCCGCCTCAAATTCTTCACCCGCCTCACCAAGTTCAGCAATCTTTGGTGCTTGGCGGGTGCTGGACGTAAAATGTGCGTTACCAAAACCACCGTCACCGCCGCGGGCAACGACTGCCTGCTGCTGGTCCACTGTCAAATCCGCCACCACCTTGCCGTCACGCTTGACCAATGTACCCATCGGCACTTTTACGACCAGCGACGATCCGCTCTTGCCACGCTTTTTACGCTTACTGCCGTCCTCACCATTTTCCGCTTTCAGCTCTGGCTTATAGCGAAAGTTCAGCAGCGTATTCAGGTCTTTGGTCGCCAAAAACACCACATCACCGCCACGTCCACCGTCGCCACCATCAGGACCACCCTTGTCAACATATTTCTCATGTCGAAAACTGACCGCGCCATTACCGCCCCTGCCAGCTCGAACAAAAACTTTTGCGATATCAACAAACATGATCTAATTATACCAGAAAACACCCCATCAGTCGACGGGGTGTCGTATTGGTGTCATCTTAAAATTTTAGTGTATGAAGCTATAGCGGCCAGCCTCAGCAAGTGGTATAGTGCGAGAAGAGATAACGTTATAACCCGCATAGTTCATATCTGAAACATAGATATTCTGACCATCTACCCGCTCCACGATACCAACATGTCCGTAACCATAGCCACCCCAAGTGTTCTGTATAATAGCACCCGGCGCTGGCGTATTATTAACTAAGAATCCAGCCGCACGTGCACTAGTGCTCCAAGCCCTGGCATGACCCCAGAAACTACCAATTGGACGACCCAACTGTAAACGACGTTCGTAGGCATACCAAGTACAGTTACCTGGAGCATATCGGTTACCAACAGAGGCAGTTAGCCAGCTTCGACTAGCACTAGTGGTAGTCGAAGAGCCATATCCATAAGATCCATACCTACTATTTCCATACGACGATCGACCCCGTGGCGCTACATAGCCTGGACGCTCAGTTTCTGGCAATTCACCTCCAGGCAACACAATGCGCGCACCAGCCGTTAATTTTGACCCGTCATCAATATCGTTATATAGAAGAACCCGCTCAGCACTAGTCTTATACTTATCAGCCAAAGATTGCGCCGTATCACCGTCCTTAACTGTATAAACAACACCATCAATCAGCGGAACAATAAGTGTCTTATTAGGCTCAATAGCATCTGAAGTAGTATTATTTGCCCAACGAAGTGTCTGCGGAGAAATCTTAAACTTCTTTGCAATTTTCTCTATATTGTCACCCTCTTTAGTCACATATGAAGAAATGCCACGCGCAGCAGATGTGTCAGGCTTCACAATATCAGGTTTTGTGATAACCTCAGAGTCATTCTGAGAAAGGTTTTTCTTAATCGTTAATGAAGTCTCTGATTCACGCAAATCACCAGCCGAAGGCAACTCTGCCGTCTCTGCCAAATTAGTCACAGCACTAGCTGCCGCCAACTTATCCACTGAAACGGTTTTAGCTTTGGCAGCTCCAGACGTTGTCGATGTGCTGGTATTAGATGCTTCAGCTGATGCTAAAGTTTTCGGCTTTTCAGCAACTGCATTATTACTACTGTTGCCGTAAACCAAAAATGATATAGTTAACAAAAATATTCCGCCGTAAACTACGAATGATCGCAGATTGCGTTTCTTACCCCGAAGAGTTATAAAATGGTTACGAATAATCGTGCTCCTTGTATCAATGTCACCACTGATACTACTACCCAATTGTCTTTCTTCTCGCAATAGAACAGGATATGTTGTCGACCTAATTGATTATTATATTCTACATTAGTTTTGCTATATCCGTAGCGACAATTTTGGTAGGTCATTTACCATAATTTACCCTTATTGATAAATCAGACAAACGATCTACATTCCATTTTACACAACATTGACAATAAAGTCAATAAATTTTATAAGATGTGATTTTGTCAAGAAATCTGACATTTTTTCTGACAATGAGCCTTAATATTAGCCTCGTGTTCTTCGTTTGTCTTCGCAAAATACGTCACGTCATCATCACCGCTCAGGAAGTAAAGGTAGCTAGAGTCTGCCGGATTAGCTGCAGCATTTAGCGCACTCAAGCTAGGCACAGCAATAGGCCCAGGCGGCAAGCCTTTTTGGATGCGTGTGTTATAAGGCGACTTTAGGCTTGGCGAACGCTCTACGCCATTTTTATCAGCAACATATTGATAGGTGACGTCCGAACCTAGCTCCATATTCGCCTTCAGTCGATTATAAAAAACACTAGCAATCTTTCGCTGATCCTCGCAAGTCTCAGCCCCAGAACCACAGCCAATCGACTCCCGCTGAATAATTGATGCCAGCGTAATTCCCTGATACAGCGTTAGTCCACGGGACTTGAATTTCTCTTCAAGGTTATACTTTTTCACTATTTTTTCAAACTGATTGATTGACCGCTTTAAGACCTGATCGACAGTTTCATCTAAAGAAATATAGAACGTTTCTCCATAAATATAACCTTCAAGACTGGTATTATCTGGTTTACCAGCAAAAACCGAGCTACTATATTTAGCGTCAAAGGCCTTCCTTATCTGCTCTTTTGAGAAGCCGGCTTTCAATAATACAGATTCGACTTCTCTACCATCAGAATTGTTTATCTTTTTATCTAAAGACGCACCAGGATAAAAAGTTATAGCAACCTCATCGGACTTACCGCTCATTAAATGACTAACTATTTCACTAACAGACTGAGATGGTTTTACTGAATAAACGCCGGTCTTAAATTTCCCCCCCGAATTATGGAGTCTTGTATAAATTGAAAAAGCTAATGAATTCTTGATAGCCTTCCGATCCTCCAGAATTTTAGCAATATCACTAGAACCCATGCCTTCTTTAATATTAATCCTTACAGTTTGCTGGGTGCGCACATCAAAAGGCGAAAGCATTTGTTTATACCAGATAGTTGCACCCAAAGCACTCAAGCCTAAAATTGCCACAATAATTGATAGCACCAATAGCCAGACACGTCGTTTACGAATTTTCATACTTTTCCTCCAAGAAATCCTGCAAAATTATACTAGCAGCCTCTGCGTCGATCTCACCCTTATCCTTAATTTTATTTCCTAATCTCTGTTCAGCCTGCACACTTGTTAATGATTCATCCTGAAAAACAATTTCCGTATCCAGCTCAATGTCAGCAAACTGCTTAACAAAATCCTCCACAAATTGCGTCTGCTTAGTTGGCTCACCAGACTGGTTGCGCGGATACCCCACTACGATTACATCAATATCGTGTCGCAACACCAATTCTGTTATTTCTTGGATAATTTTTTCGCTATTCTCCAGCCAACCAAACGGCACTGCAATTTTCACTTGCGAGTCTGCCATCGCCAAACCAATCCGCCGCTCACCGACGTCTAGAGCTAAAAAGTTCTTACTTGACATCTTTTATCTTAAATTCAACATTTATCTTATTGATGTCTTTTGGTACCGATTTAACCCAAAATGGCGAAAACTTAACATCAACATCCTCAACTCCGTTAATCGACTCAATAGCCGACTGCACTTCACCGTAACTCTTACCTTTGGCCTGATCCTTGACACTTTCCTCTTTAATATCAGGGCCGACTTTACCATTGGCAGTCAAGCGAACAGTTTGGGCGTTTCGAGCGTTAGCAAATTGAGAAAATGTCGCCTTCTCAACACCGTTATCGTAAATTCTCTGGGCTTTTTTACCAGAAATCTCGTCCTTTAGCTTCGACTCTATGAAATTCTTCAACTCATTCTTATCAACCGCTAGCATATTTGCAGTGATTGTGGATTTTAGAGTCACTGCGCCAGTGGCCTCTGCGTCGACCGCTACACTTGAGCTAGGATCTGAGCGATTTTCAGCATAGCTTTCCGTAATTGTCTTCACAGAATTACCAAATGAAGCAATTAGCTGTTCTTTCAAGCCTTCGACTTTCTTCTCGCTAAGCTTGTTTTTTGCCGCTTCTATGTCACTAGCCGTTACGACCGTTGCCGTTTTATCAGTACCACCGCTGGTAGCAGATCGTAAGGAAGCGGAAATATCATCAACCGAAATGCTCATACTGCCAGTGGCTGCATTATACTGAGCTCCGCCCTCACTAGCGGTAATTACGCCAGAAGCAGAACCCGGGCAAATATACCCAGGACAATTACGCTGATAAGAGCCGCCTGGAACAGTCACAGAAGAATTTAAAGTGTAAGATAACCCACTATTCTTTAAAACCGTACCAGCTGCAATAGTAACACTATCTGGGGAAACATTCTTAAAAACCACCACTCCGGTCGCCTTTTCGCCAACATTCTTCTTGCCCGTAGCAGAAAATTCAACACTGACTTCCTTAGTTATTTCCTTCTTAATGGACTTGATGACATTAGATTTAGCGTTCGTAGCAGCATTTTCGCTTAAACTAACCGTATCACTCACCGTCATAATGGTAGTTTTTGCAGAAATAATAACTGTAGCGTGCGGCGCAAACCAAATTGCCCAAACTAAAAAGAAACCAAATAAAAACACTCCACCACCAATTAGCAAAAACTTTTTACGAAATGCATTAAAATTAGGGACTTTCGGCTTCTTAACCATATTTTTTAGAGAAGTTAGGCCTTTAGACTCCCTCTCGTTTGCAGCAGCAATAGTACTGTCTATTGCGGCGTCATTATCTGATGATGACTTTTTTGCAGCCTCAGCCATATCACCGACAGCCAACTTACCACCATCAATAACATCACTTTCATCATCAACTTTTAGGGCGGGAATTTCCGCAATTTCCGGTTTACTCTGGAGCGTTTTTGCTACAGGAATTTTTGCCGTGGCAGCCAAACCAGACAGAACCGAATCATTTGTAATAATTACTATTGTTTTATCAGCCGATTTTGCCGCTCGTGCCAACAATCTTACATTAACAGAACTCTGTAAAATACCAGTCCGCCTAGGTGGCACCAGCGCAATTATCCGCTGTTTTGAGGCTTTAATTTTACCAATTATGGTAGTAATGTCATCTTCTATATCGATATAAATAACGTCTTTGTTCATCTTAAATCTTTAATAACCTGTTTACTTTTTCAACTAAACTATTACCGCCCTGGCTACCGATAATTGTATCATAGCCAACCCTTAATAGCCCCATAGCAGTGACAAATGTATGGTCGCTAGCATCACCAGTTTCATCGACTATTCCTGTTACGTCACTTGGATTAATATACTGGATGACGGGTTTTTTAGTAAAAGGTAGGTCCTCTGGCCATTGTCGCTCCTTAAGAGCTTCGGTAATCTTCTTCAGGCTAGAACCGCCGCCACATAATAAAATCCTATTTGGCAAATAATCAACATTATCAAAATCACCAAGAGCCAACTCAACACCAGACAGCCAGACCTCTAAGGTTTTATCAATCGCAGCGTCAACCTTTTTCTTTACCGTAGGCTTTAACTTGTCATGATCAATATTTAGCTTCAGTTTTTCTGCATCCTTAAAGCTTAAATCCAAATCAGAAGCAATAGTTCTAGTGAAGCTCCGTCCACCAATACCAAACATTTTTGTACCCTCAACACCACCGTCATTGACCACCGCGATGTCAGTCGTACCACCGCCGATATCTGCCAAGATGGCTGTAAAGTTGCTATCAGTATCTGAGCCCAGAACACTACGGCTCACCGCGAACGGCTCGGCTGCCACTGCCACCAAGTCCAGAGCTAATTCATCAGCCACCTTCTCCAGAGCCCCAATATGAACCATCGGTGCAAATGCCGTATAAATCTGCACCGCCACGTCCCTACCCTGAAAGCCAATTGGATTTGAAACCTTATAGCCGTCAATATGAATGCTCACCAACGCCGAGTTAACTAACTTCACTTCAACATCAGCATTGCCAGTCTCCAGAGCGATTTGTGCCTGAGCCTTACCCTGGGCTCGCTCCTGAACCTTCTCGATAATAAATTCCATTTCTGCTACGTCCAGTGGTTTATTTGGCTGCGGACGACGATAACGGATGGTATTAGTTACGCCTTTAACTAACTCACCAGCAATACCAATAACAACTCGCTTGCCCTGAACTCCAGCCTGATCTTCCGCCTCAGATAAAGCGTCCTCGCAGTTGGCCACCACTCCGGCAATATCAGCAATTGCACCAGTATGCATATCGCCCATTTCCTGCTGCTTACGACCAACGCCAATAATCTTCAGCTCGTCGTCTTTGACTTCAGCAATTAACGCCTTAACCACCTCAGTACCGATATCCAAACTAACCAATAGCTCGCGATTATCTTTATCAGACTTCCTTAACATATCTTTCAATGCCATATACGAATTATTATATAACGCTTGTGATTTTGAGGCAACAGATTGACGTATTTTATTTTTAATGTTATAATAGGGACATGTCCAATATTCTATCAAGAACCAATCATGAGCAACAGCTCTCTACCGACACAAGTAATACTATATTCAGTACAGCAGTTGATTTACTAAGATACACTGAACCAAGCGAGACATCTACAGAAGTCATTGGCTTAGATTTCGGTAGGTACAGAGAGGGATACCTGGATGCTAAAATTAGACTAGCAGGAGACGTAGCACTTTTGGGGACCTACCTGCGGTATCATCAAAAAGACAGAACAGTCGAGACAAAACTAGACGCAGACAATAAATGGGATAGCGGAATTACATCAAGAAAAAATATTACAAATTGGTTCTGTAGTATTTGCCCATTTGACGTCGATGCAGACCCGATAAGAAGGTTAGCCTCAAACGATGAGACATTTTCAAATGGACAATTAGTACAATCTATAGCAGACATCATAACCTCTTCTCCAGAAACAAACGTACGCACAGATTCTGTATTCTATAATCAAAACCCGGAGATTTATGAGGTAACGGATGGTATTGCAGATGACGGAAAAGTAAGAATTGATGGTAGGCTGTATAGAATTGGTGGCACTGAAAGCAAGCTCAAAATAGTCGAGTTCAATGAATTACCCTTAAAAGTACGTTATGAAATATCCGCGCCTTACGAGTATGAAGGTGTCGATACTAATATGCACTCATCCGTAGTTATAGACAGACTAGGTAAAGGGGCGTTATCATGCTATTTCTACGACCTAGATGGACATAGACACTATATTACGCCTAAAGACATACGCCAGCTTGAAAGAGAAATAATTGAAGACGTCGAAGCAATGGCGGCAGATAAACTATCTATCGCAAAACAGCTTTAATACGGCGGATGCCAGCCGAACTGGACTCTTCTTTAGTAATTTTGAAGCGCTTACCACCTTCAGCCAGAATTCCAGTATGTTCAACGTGCGGACCACCGCAGACTTCAAAGCTAATAACATTATCACCCTCGCCGATAGAATAAACTTTCACCTCATCGCCGTAGCGCTCGCCAAAGGCGCCGATTGCACCCATTTTTAGTGCTTCTTCAGTTGGATAGACGGCAAACTTAACAGGCAAATCAGCATCAATCCAATCATTAACCTGCTTTTCCACTGCCTGTTTTTCTTCCAAAGTCAATTTATCATGATTAAAATCAAAGCGCAGACGATCAGCGGTAATATTACTACCGTGCTGCTGCAAATCTGGCGCATTGAGGACTTTGCGAAGCGCCGCACCCAATAGGTGCGTTGCCGTGTGGTATTTGAGGTGAATCGGATCGTGACCTTCGAGGCCGCCGCTAAATTGCCCCTTGCGGGCTGTCTTGGAGCGTTGGCGCTGCTCCGCCATCTTAGCATCAAATTCAGCGCGCCAATTATCAGAAAGCTTGATGCCTTGCTTATACACCTCCTCAGTACTCAGCTCCACTGGAAAACCAAAAGTGTCATACAAGGTAAATAACTCTTCGCCAGTCAGACCATCATCAATATAATGCTGCATTTGCCTCAGACCTTTGCGCAGTGTCTGACGGAAGGACTTTTCCTCTTTGACCAGCACAGCGATAATATCATCACGGTTCTCCTTAACTTCTGGGAAGTCCGCTTCATATAAGTCAGCGATCACCGGCACGACTTCCTCCAGAAAATTCTGCTCAATCCCCAGGTCAAAACTATAGCGAATCGCCCGGCGTAGTAAGCGGCGCATCACGTAGCCCTGCTCCTTGTTACTTGGCACACAGCCATCGACCGCCATAAAGGTAGCGGCCCGCAGATGATCAGCAATCACACGCATACTTTCGGTATGTGACGAGTAGTTTTTGCCGCTCAAATCCTGCAATTTCTCAACAATTGGCCATAGTAAGCTAATCTTGAAAACATCAGGATCGTTATTAGCTGCTGCCGCGATGCGCTCCAGGCCCGAACCGTGGTCAATATTTGGTTTTTCTAATGATTCAAACACGCCATCAGCCACCTTTTTATAGGCCATAAAGACATTATTGCCAATTTCCATAAAGCGTCCACAGTCGCAGTTCGGATGACAATGTTCGCCAAATTTTGGATCATGCTCGATGAAATCGAACTCATAAAACATCTCGCTATCTGGCCCGCACGGATCCCCAATTGGTGTAGTCTCCGGCCCGCCGTTACGGCTCCACCAGTTCTTGCTGCCATCATAGTAAAAAATCCGCTCGCCCGGTTTAATACCGCGCGCATAACCGGCCTGTTCCGAACCAATATCAGCTTGACTGCTACTCAAGCCTGCTTTTTCGTATAGTTCCGCCCAAATCTCCGCCGCCTCAGTGTCTTTCGGGATATTATAGCGTTCATCGCCGATGTAACAGGTGACATAAACCCGGTTCATGTCCAGCCCAACCTCTTCGGATAGGAATTGCCACATCCAATTAATCTGCTCTTTTTTGAAATAATCACCCAAGCTCCAGTTGCCGAGCATCTCAAAGAAAGTCGTATGACGATTATCGCCAATGTCGTCAATGTCCTGTGCCCGTAAACATGTCTGCGAATCAGCAATTCGCTTACCTTCGGGATGAGGCTCACCAAGCAGATAAGGAATCATCGGCTGCATGCCAGCACCGGTAAATAGCGTAGTTGGATCATTAGTGAGAATTAACGGGGCGCGCTTAATCACAGCATGTCCATTGCGTTGATAAAAATCGAGGTATTTTTGTCGGATAGTCTCAGCGTTCATAGAGACTATTATAGCATAGCTACCCCTAATATAATTACCCCGCCATGACTAGGCGGAGTAATTATATTGATTAAGACTAGCTATTGTCTTGTCGACGCCTGCTTCCTATAAATAGCGCACCACCACCAAATACCGCCGCCGCACCAATTGCGGCGATTACTGCAATATTCTCGCCAGTATCACTAAGCCGCAATGAGGATGCACTAGGCTTTCTATTAGTATCTTTGGCTTGTTTAGGCTGAGGTTTACGAGCATTAATCTGCGCTTGACGCGTATTCAGGGACGTCTTTATATCATTGAAGTCAGTTAGCAAACGGATACGAGCAGCTTCATCCTTAATTGCATTTATCTGCCGTTCAATAATAGCCGTATCAATATTTGACATCTCATCCCGACCAAGATTTGGACTGTTAAGCTTATCTCTGGCATCACGGAGTGAATTAGTAGCCGCGTCTTGTCGAGCAATCTCGCTCGCAATAGCCCGACCAATTGCGTTTGCCAATGCATCAGCCTTACTTCGCACTTCTTCTACAGATGGATTTGCTGCATCATTTACCGCTTTTGCGTCAAGCAAAGCTTGCTTTACCTCTGGGTCATCCTGAATATATTGTGGCTGAGTCGGTAAGCTATTAATGATATTTTGGACCAGCTGCTTATCTGTCGTAAGCGCGGCAATTGCTACGACCAACTGCTGATTGGCATTATCGATCTGCGCTTGAGAAGCATTTGTGTTACCCAGAACAGCCTGCACGCTCACCTTCGTAGTATTAAAATCACTCATCTTAGCGTCATTTATCTTGCCGTCAATCGTTTGCGGATTATTTGCGCGATCTAATGTAGCCTGAAGAGCAAGTCTTTCTAGTGGCGTATTCCTGCTCCAGCTGATCAAGTGCAGCCTGAAGAGTATTTTTCTTATCCGCGTCCTTTAGCGTATTGATTTTGCTTGTGCGTCTGTAAAGCTGCTTGGTGTTTTTTGTGTATTTGCAGTAGTCAATATTTACTAGCACTTTCATATCACCGGCAGTAATCGCCTGATCATCTGTACGAACCACATCCTGCGGTAACCCTTGCTGACGACGCTGCTCATTCATCGCTGACGCAATAACTGAATTTAGTGCACGCTTTAAATTAACGTCTGGAAAATTCACAACATAAGTATCCGGTGCTGTGGTTGGATCTTGTGTATTAATTGGTGAAGTATAAGCCTGAGCCACATCCTGCTATACAGATCTCTGAACGGTATAAAGAGCACCAACAGTTAAGACAATTGCTACAACTGCGACGGCAGAAATATACTTTTTAGTTTTTTGGATTTTCACTATATCCCCCTACTTGCTGAATAATTACATATAATCTTATTGAAATAATCCTTATGTAATATTCTGTCAATCAAATACCCGCGGATTTCTCAGCGGGTATAAAATATCTATTTAAACGATTACTTATTCAGCAGCAACCTCAGCTGGAGCTTCTTCTTTCGGCTGATTTTTACGCAGTTTTTCTGGGTTGCGAATCGCCTTATGTCTGTCAGCTGCAACTTCCTTAACCCACTTTGGCAACTTAACACCAGCTTCCTTAAGCAGTTTAACTACGCGAGGTGTTGGCTGAGCACCATTGTCCAAATATTTCTGAGCTAGTTCAGTCTGAATATTTGATTCTTTAGTGTGTGGGTTGTAGCTACCGACGTAAGCGACTACACGACCACTTGACGGATGGCGATGTGCTTCTTGTACCGCCAAGCGATATACTGGGTAACCTTTGCGACCTAAACGTTGCAAACGAATTGCTAGCATAAAATTAATTCTTCCTTTAACTCTACGTTTTATTATTCCTTACTCTAGAACAGTTTACACTATTTTTTAGATAACGTCAATCTGTTTTCACAATTCCACCACCCAAACATTCCTGACCATCATATATCACAGCAGACTGCCCGGGTGCTATTGCACGCTCAAGGGAGGAGAGATAGATAATATCACCGTCAACTCTAGTATCAATCAGAGCTCCTCGGTGACGTAATCTAACCTGCACAGTTTCATCTTTCTCAGGTGGTCGGTTAATCCAATGCATATCGGTTAATGTCAATTCTTTACGCCAGAGATTTTGATTATCAATCGAGCGCGACACGTAAACCTCGTTTTTATTCATATCTTTACCGACGACATAGTACGGCAAGCCGCCGCCAATGTTCAGGCCATGCCGCTGCCCCAAAGTATAGAAAATTGCACCGTCGTGTCTACCAATGACAACGCCTGCTTTCTGATCAATAATATTACCCGGCTTAGATTCAACATATTCTGACAAAAACTCACGAATCCCCACTTGCCCAACAAAGCAAATCCCCATCGATTCCTTTTTGCTAGCTGTCCACAAGCCCCGCTCTTTAGCCATCTCGCGCACCTCAGCCTTAGTAAAATCGCCCAGCGGGAACATAGTTTTTGCCAACGCCTCGGACGTTACGCGATACAGAAAATAGGTTTGGTCTTTATTGTCATCATGCGCCCGAAGCAAGCGCCCCTCACTTGTCCTGGCATAATGCCCCGTTGCAATATACTCCGCGCCCGCCGCCAACGCCGCCTCTAAAAACAATTTGAATTTCACCTCTTGATTACACATCACATCAGGGTTTGGCGTGCGACCCTCCTGGTATTCGCGGATCATATAGTCAACAACATTTTGCTTATACTCTTTTTGAAAATCAAACACCTGGAAATCAATTCCCAAGCCCACCGCCACACGTTTAGCATCAGCCACATCTTCTGCCCACGGACAATGCATGCCTGGTAAGTCTTCTGACCAATTTTTCATATAGACGCCAGTCACGTCGTGGCCTTGCTCGACCAATAGCGAGGCCGCTACCGACGAATCAACGCCACCCGACATGCCAACAAATACCCTGCTCATCTTGACAACCCCAGAGCAAACAGCCCAATTCTCATTAATTCACCTAAAGCCAGCCACCAACCCCATGGCGTTAGCCACCACCAAGGGTTCCAGCTTTTATCATAAACAACTGGATGGCTTCGAATTTTTACGTCCTGAAATTGCGATGAAAACTCAAGTTGTGCACGCCGCATATGGTAGCCACTCGTCACTAAAATAACATCCTTAATTTTTCTCGAATCAATAATCTTTTTTACCTCAGTAGCGTTTTGCTTGGTGGTCTCAGAAGATTCTTCCATGACAATAGCGCTCTTAGGGACACCGCTATTAACCGCCCTCTGATACATAGCCTTGGCATTTGACGGACCAGACTTATCCGCTGCAGCCCCCGAAACAATGACTAATGGCGCCCAAACTGACTTGTATAATTTAATCGCCTCGTCAGTTCGCGCATTTGTATCACCGCCGCTTACCACTATAATAGCATCAGCCACACGGCAATCACCATCACCTGGAGTATCGCACTTTTCTAAATCATTTGGCGATAAATAAACACTAAGGCCAAATACAACTATCGCCGTAAAAATCACCAAACCGATTATCTTATGAATCACCGACTAACCCTTTCAGTCTCTAAACGTACCGCATCGATAATTAATTGGCTAGCCAACTTAATATTATCTTCATTATTCATTTTTCCTAAAGTTAGCCTTAAGCTGCCGTCAATTTCTGATTCGCTTAGACCAATACTCGACAGCACATGGGAGCGCGTACCAGAATTGGCTGCGCAAGCACTTCCTGTAGCCACCAACACACCGCGAGACTCCAATAAAAATACCAATCTCTCAGCATCAATCCCAGAAAACGAGACATTTAAAAAACTTACCAAACTTTTTTTCATATCTGAAGATGTGACCATTTCTGGAAAAGCTTGTCGTAGATCTTTCGCCAGTCCCTCTCGCAATTTTCGTAACCGCTTAACTTCCGCAGAGCGTCGTTTTTGCGCCAGTTCTAGAGCGGTCGCGAATCCCACTACACCAGCCACGTTCTCTGTACCACTACGCAAACCTAGCTCCTGACCACCACCTAAAATATTAGCAGTTAAAGTAACACCCGGACGAACCCAAAGTAAACCAACTTGCTTTGGCCCATAAACCTTTGCGGCCGAAAGGGTGAACAGATCAACACCGAGCCGCTTAATCTTCACGTCAATTAAAGCCGCTGCCTGCGAAGCATCGGTATGAAAAACTAATGGCGTTGACTCGTCATTCTCCTGACGCCTGAGTCGCTCAGTTTTTATGATTTCTGCAATTTCTTCAATTGGCTGAATATAACCCAACTCATGATTCACCAGCGCAATACTGATAAAACTAACGTCTGGCGTTAGCATTTTTTTCACCAGCTGCGGATCAATGCGACCATTTTTCATTGGCTGAATTAGCTTCACTTCTGAACGTGCTTTTGCGGAATTAATAACCGCGTCATGCTCAATAGCCGATATTAAGCTCACACCACCAGCTGCGTTAAACGCCAAATTGATAGACTCCGTCGCGCCCGCCGTCATTATCAGCTCGTCAGCCATCACCCCGAGACAGCGAGCTAAGCGCGATTTTGCTTGCTGGTATTCACGCTTAGTGAATATCGCCGGAGCATAAGGACTAGACGGATTGAAAAACTTCTCAGAAAAATATGGCAACATAGCCTCAATCACCAACGGATCCATCGGCGTAGCAGCGGCATGATCAAGATAAATATAATCTCTATTCACTTTTTTATTATATCAGAGCGGCTGACCAGTTTGCGGGTCTTTCTTATAGAGCTGCCGAGAAACTCGCTCGTAATATTCCTTAGTCGCTAAGATAAAGTTCTGAAGTTCAGCGCCCTCTAGGTAAGTGTATTGATAATTTGGCTGAATTTTCAAAATTCCTTTTGCCTGAATTTCATAACGCGTTGTCAACTCTTGCCGGCCACCTTTACCATCAGCTACTTCCTCATACCAAATCCAGGTGTCCTTGTCCAAGTTAAAGAACTCCCGACGCGTCACATGCGCTGGCTTCTCACCAAAAATCGTCGCGCCAATTTCACTTTCCAGCTGAATTAATTCGCGCTCAGTAAACTTCTTTAAGGGCCGATCTTTTTTGCGAAACTTTAATAATGATGCCGCATCGCTATCGTCAGCAAAAACCAAACCTCGTACTTTTTTTAATAAACGAGGCATTTATGGCACCTCGTTAGTTTTAGCTTTGCGAAGATCTGCCAACAAATTACCAATTTCCAATGGAATTTTAGTAGGATCAGCGTCGAGATTATTAAGCTTATTTCTATAATCAGCAAAAGAGTTCTTGGCGTTATTCTCAATAGGTCCTTGATTCATCGCAACCTTACCAAATTTCAAATTAGAATCAGTGGCAATATTATTTTTCACATTATCAGGAAAAATAGTGCTAACTGCTTCGCAATCTTCAATTTCAGGCGTCTTATTAACACATTCCGGCGTATTATTCATATTCTCCACTTTCAAATGCCAAAAAGCTGTTTTGTATTACGGACAGTGGCTTCACTTAGGACATTGAAATCAATATTTCGCTTCTCCGCCCAATATTTTGCCACCAACTCCACGTACTCTGGCTTATTTATCTTACCACGAAATGGCTTTGGCGTCAAGAATGGAGCGTCAGTCTCTAATAGTAGTCGCTCCAGCGGGATGGAGGCGAATAATTCTTGCTGTGTTTGGTCTTTAGTAAAAGTACTAATTCCGTTAAGTCCTACGTACAAATTCCGCGAAAAACCCTTCTCCAGATTGTCGCGTGTGTCCGTAAAGCTATGCAATACGCCACGCAGTTCATGAAAGTTATCAAAAATCGGCCAAAAATCATCCCACACCGACGGCTGGTCGGGCGCGCCATCACGAATATGAAAGCTTACCGGCAAATCATAATCCACCGCCAGTTGCAGCTGCGCCTCCAATGCCTGAATTTGCACCTCGCGCGGACTGTGATTGTAATAATAATCAAGACCAATCTCACCAATCGCTACAATTGGTGAATCCTCTGCCTTTTCTTTTACCAGCCGCTCTATCTCGACCCAACCATCCTTGCTGTCATGCGGATGAACGCCAACCGCCGCCCACACACAGTCGTGGTTTGCGGCAAATTCCACCGCCTGCTGGCTACTACGCTTGTCGGTACCAACACAGATTATGCCGATACCCGCTGCGATTGATTGCTGATATAGTTCCTCACGATTGTCCGCGAAAAATTCAGTGTCGTGCAAATGACAGTGCGAATCAATCAAACGTAAATCTGTCACCGCGTGATGCTCCGCTACTGAATTCATGGTTATTTTCCTTGGACTTCTACTTTTGGTGCGCGCGGATCGGGCGTATGAAGATATTTGCGCGGGAATAATAGCGTCAGCTCTGACGGCACGACACCACTGGCAAACATGTCGTGAATTTTCTCGGCAGTTTGCGGCATGAATGGGCGTAGCATATCAGACACTTGCAGCAATGTGCCACAAGCATACGCCAAAATCTCGCCCAAATGTGCTTCCGCCTCTGGATCCTTAGCGCGCTTTTTGGCAACTTGCCACGGCTGGACACGCTCAATGTACTGATTTAGCGCACGGATAATTTGCCAAATTTCATCCATAGCTTGGTTAAAAGCAAAGCTCTCCATGAAGTGGCGGTATGGGCCCATGTCATGTTCAGCTTGCGGCGCATCACCAATGACACCTGCCTGATATGACTGCACCATCTTGGCCACGCGCTGCACTAAATTACCGAGATCATTGCCCAGCTCACCGTTGTAGGCGGCTTCAAACTTCTCCCAGGTAAAATCACCGTCATCTTGCGTCGGCACGTGGCGCAGGAAATAATAGCGGAAAGCCTCAACACCATAGTGCGGGATGATATCAACCGGACCGACACCATTACCGAGACTCTTACTCATCTTGGCGCCACCAACATTGATAAAGCCATGCACTAATAGCGCCTTCGGCAGCGGTAAATCCAGCGCCATCAACATTGCCGGCCAAATTCCAGCGTGGAAACGAAGAATATCTTTACCGATCACCTGCACATCTGCCGGCCAAAACGCCTGCCATTCATCAGCCCGGTCAGGATAGCCAATGACTGTGATGTAATTACTCAGTGCATCCAGCCAGACATACATCACCTGCGTGTCATCGCCTGGTACTGGCACACCCCAGCTGAGGTTCTTACGCGGACGCGAAATTGACACATCTTTCAAGCCATCTTTCATCAATTCCAAAAACTCTTTTTTACGAAATTCAGGCACAATTTTCATCTTGTTTGATTCAATTGCCTGGCGAATTTTGTCCGAAAAAGCACTGGTCTTAAAATAATAATTTTCTTCGCTCAGCCGCTGGTACGGCGCTTGATGATCAGGACAAATGCCGTTATTTTCAGCTGCCTCTTTGTCGGTGACGAACGCCTCGCAACCTTGGCAATACCAACCCTCGTACGTACCTTTGTAGATATAGCCAGCCGCAGCAAGCTTCTGCCAAATATACTGCACCGCGCTAACATGATGCGGATCAGTCGTGCGGATGAAATCGGTAGCCGAAATATTCAACTCGGCAATCATGTTCTGAAAATTGCCATGCATTTGATCGACATAGGCTTGCGGCGTCTGATTTTGGCTGGCAGCCTTGGCGGCAATTTTATTACCGTGCTCATCCACGCCCGTCTGGAAACGCACCTCGCGACCGTTTTGCCGCTGATACCGCGCCCAGACATCCGCTAGCATATAGTCCATGGCGTGCCCGATGTGCGGCAGACCGTTGACATAAGGAATAGCAGTAGTGATATAGGCGTGTTGTTTGGTCATGCTACTCATTGTATCATTATCTGGAATAATTTTCACCGATATGCGTTCGCCGAGAGTTCATCCGCACATCATTGCTACCACTGCAATTCGTCCCGCTGTATCACCCGATGAGTGCGAAAAATAATTTGGATTGTCCGCCGTGTCAATTGGCGAAATGAAAATGTTATCGCCAGGCACGCCAGCCTGGATGGCTAGCGAACGATTGAATCCTTGCATGTCCAGATAAATTCCGTCAGCCGTTTGACGGCAGAAATTTTGCCAATTCGTATCATTTGTATGATCAAAATAATCCATACGATAATTTTTCTGGGTGATGCTTGGCGACATCCAAATTTGTAAATCTTTTGCCTGGCTACCGCGCTCGACAAAATACCGCACCGCCTGAGACATCAACTGTGCAACCGTCGAATGTCGACCTAAATGCGCCAGCATAAGCGCCCGGCGTTTTGGACCATAGATGACGGTGGCGATACAGTCCGCCACCGGCAAAAATAAGCCGACGCCAGCCATTTCGGTATATAGCGCGTCAACAAAAATCCCCTCGTTGTTGTGTTTAACCGTGTCAGCTTCAGTGACTTCGGCAATATTATCAAAAGTTTGTGCTTGGTTGTATGAAATCACGTGATAGACAACGTCGTCGTAATTAATATCAATTTGATCACAAAACCGCCGCCGATTCTCCAGCACCTCGGCTACGTGGCGACCGCGAATACGATTGAGCATGGTACCGTCGTCTTTCGACGAAACCGCAATGAGCAGATCAGACGGAAAGCAGACGGGCTGATCTGCCGCAATCATCGCGCCCGCCATTCTTTGAGCAACCGCTGCCAATCGTCAATCGCCAAATCTTCAGCACGGACATCGGGTGAAATATCAGCCTTTTTTAGCAACTGTTCAGCGCTAGCTTTACTGACGCCCAGTCCGCCGCTCAAGCTAGAACGCAGTTTTTTACGCTTAGCCGAAAAACCGGCTTTAACAACACGGAAAAAATCTTTTTGGTCTTCAGCGGCAACGAGCAGTTCGGTGCGAGTTCTCAATACCACCACTTGCGAATCAACTTTTGGCGGCGGCGTGAAAAACTGCCGTGGCACTTCAATGTCTAGTTCTACCTGGGCAAATAGCTGCGCGCTAACCGCTAAAATACTCATTTCGCCAGGCTCCGCCGCGATGCGCTTGGCGACCTCTTTCTGCACCAACAACACCGCCAAGCTCGGTTTATTTTCCGCCGTCATCAACTTCTCGACAATTTTGCTAGTGATATAGTACGGCACGTTGGCGGCCACTTTATAACCAGCAGGCAACTGATTCAAATCAAACTGTAAAATATCTTCATTGATCACTTCCAGGTTTTTACCAGGAAACTGCCCCGGCAATTTGCGCGCCAAATCCGCGTCAAATTCTACCGCCACCACGCGCTGAGCTCGCGCCAATAACCGACTGGTCAAGGTGCCAAGCCCTGGCCCAATTTCCAAAACCACATCATCCTCGCCAAGTTCGGCCGCCTCGGCAATTTCTGCCAATATTTCTGGATCTCGCAGCCAATGCTGACCTAATTCTTTTTTCGGTCCCGCCATCTAGCGACCATCTCCGTTAGTCCAGTCGGTCGCCAAATCAAATCCATGCGGATGCCGCACAGCAAAACCGCCAGTATCGTACACTCTTCCAGGACCCATGCTGGTTTCCACTACCGAGCAGCGCGGATAATTTCCGTAATTTGCCGCTACTAAAATATAACCGTCCTTATCCACCTTGGCGCCGTCCGCTCGCACGGTGTAGCCACCGCCACCACAAGCATTGATAACAATATTCATCGGCAGGTCGTAGTAGGTCTCGCGGTGAGCCACGCCTTTGGAATCAGTAAATATCTGCGCACCCTTGCTTTTAGCCAGTGGATTTTTAGGCTTGGTACCAATTGTTTCAACCTGCTTTTTTGGCTGCCGCATAATCTCACTAGACATTTCCCTACGGCTTACCTCACTCTCACCGTTAATTTCAACTTGATACGTTATCTTTCTTACACCCTTCTCACCCAACTGCCTCACACTCTTAAAGCCAATTGGTTGAGAATCGTCCCTTACTTGCTCAATCTGAAAATCAATATCAACCTCTTCCGTCACCATTCGCTGTTTAGCTCGCTCAATTTTCATCACTAAACTTGCGCCGTTAACCAACAAATCATCAGATTCTGTAAAATATGTTTTATCCTCGCGATACAGTGTCAGTCCCGCCGCCTTAGCAATCAAAGCCGGTGTTTGTTCGGCAGTGGTAATTTTTAAGCGTTTATTACCATCGGCAATTGTTATTGGGCGAGCGCGGAAGATGTTAACTTGATATTTTGAACCTGTGAGCTCCATATCGATATTTGGCTCAACAGTATCCATTTTTTCATCAATAGAAATCTTAGCGGCCTGCAGAGCCTGACGCACCGTTAAAGCGTTTGTTACAATTGTTTTTTCTTCACCACGATCGTATACATGAACCAAATGTCTACTGGAACTTTTTCCTTCGGCAAATGACAACATTGGCATTGCAAGCATAATCAACATAGCAAAGCCAATAATTTTTCCAAAAAATAAAACTTTCGCGTGCATAATCAATCAGCATCTCACAGAGTGTATTAAGGGGATTATACCAAATTACGAGATTATTATCTATAGATATCCTGCAGACCCATCTTTATCTTGCAAGTAGGCCATGGCTGCCAGCCGCGAGCTTTATAAGTCTCCCAAGCTTTTTGATCCTGCACTGAAGCTGGCGCATCAGAGGCTACCTCATAACCACCATATTTACCCCAAGTTCGCTTATCAAACTGATAAGCACCGTAATAGCCATTTCCAGTATTTGAAGTATAACTGCCCTCACAACTCCTTAGTCGAGATAACGCTTCAGAAAAACTGCCAGAAAATGTGTTCGAGCTTTTGGCGCCTACGATCTCAATCTGTTTTTTAGACTCCTTCGTTACAACGCTAGCGATCTCCTTACGGCTGACCTCTACTCCATTTTTCATCTCAATTTCATAAGTGACATTTTTCTTACCATTTTCACCAGCCTGCTTTACTTCCCGATATCCCAAATCTCGGTTAGCATCCTGAACTTTTTCAGTCTGGAATTTCACATCTTCCTCCACGGTCACGGTTTGCTTACCATTGCGCCACAATTCAATTTTCATTCCGGGCACGATTCTTGCTGACCGATCAACAGATAGCGTATCATCTTTCTGTAAGGTAATATTTTTATCATTCAATAACTCATCGACTGTTTTTGCGTGAGTACGAACCACAGACTCCTTACCATATAAAACAAAATTCACCACAGACGCCCGCTCTACTTTCATAACTGTGTCTGCACCGTCAACCACTACGTTATCACCTTTACCCAGTGTGGTTTTATCCTCAGTAAAAACCTCAAGTCCCGCCGCCTTCGCAATCAAAGCTGGTGTTTGTTCGGCGGTGGTAATTTTTAAGCGTTTATTACCATCTACAATTGTTATTGGGCGGGCGCGGAAGATGTTAACGTTATATTTCTCAGCCACCATCTTCGAATCTAAGCCAGGTTCAACAACGTCTTGGTGTTCATCAATAGAAATCTTAGCCAATTTTAAAGCCTCACGAACTGTCCGCGCCTTAGTAACAATTGTCTTTTCGACACCTCTATCGTAAATATTCACCAATCTTTCGCCAGCCTTAGCAACTGGTTTAGCGGTGTCAGCCAAAGCTTGATTAACAAAGAATAAACCACTAACCAACGTCAATATAGCGCCAGCGGAGAGCATAATTTTAGTTGAATAATATCTTGCTTGTAATCTTAAATTCATACGTCATAAGCGCCACAGCGCAGATATTATTATATCAAATTTTCTCCAAGCGCGCGAATTCAACATTCAACTTCTTAATGTTTCCGTCGTCAAATTTCACCGTCACGCCAAGACCCTCGCTATCAATAACCTCACCTGGCCCGAAGCTTGGACTGCGCACACGATCGCCCACCTCTAATCCAATATCCTCCGCATAAAATTCAGGCTCTATCATCGGCTGAGCTGGCTTATCAAACCCACCCGCTAACAGCCCCATTTCATCCAAGAATCGCGACGGCATATTATAGCCAATCTGCCCAAACTGTGTCCGGGAGCTAGCACAGCTAACAAACAATTCCTCTCGCGCCCTAGTCACCCCCACATAACACAGCCGACGCTCTTCCTCAATATCGTCAGCCTTACCGCTATCAAACACTCGTGCGTGTGGCAAAATTCCCTCTTCCAGCCCCGCCAAGAAAACCACCGGAAATTCTAATCCTTTAGCAGCATGTAGCGTCATCAAAGTCACCTGCTGATCGGCTGTAGTATCCGCAGAAGACATCAGCGCCATTTCTTCTAGGAAAGTTGCCACATCAACATAAGCCTTCGCCTCCGCCACGAGAACACCGATATTTTCCATCCGCTCATCAGCCTGAGGCGTGCCGTCGTTTATAAAATCTCCGTAACCAGTTTGTCTGATAATTTTTTCAATTAATTCTGCTGGCGAACCATCAATTTCCTGCTGTAATTCCTCCAGGATTTTGCCCAACTCCGACAAAGGTCGTTTTGCTCGCGCCGTCAAATTATCCGCCTCTTCAACCGCCAAAAGACCACCGATTATATCTCGACCCGAAGCCGTGTTCCATTCCAAAAACTTAGCCACACTGACTGCACCGATACCGCGCTTTGGCACATTCACAATCCTTAAGAAACTAACCCGGTCGCTCGGCTGATATAGTAAACGCAGGTAGGCTAGCACATCTTTGATGACTGCCCGATCCAAAAACCTTAAGCCGCCGACGATTTTATAAGGGATATAACTCTGCCTGAGCGCCCGCTCAATCGCATAGCTCTGGGCATTTGTCCGATATAATACCGCCACGTCGCCGTACTGGCGGCCATTAGTAATTTGCGCTTGAATCTCATTAGCAATCGCCAGCGCTTCTTCTGACTCGCTATACAGTTGCCATAACTTTGGATCGGCGCCATCACCATTTGCCGTCCACAAATTCTTGTCAGTCCGATGGATATTGTGACTAATTAGTGAATTTGCCATATTTAAGATTGCGCCCGTCGAACGATAATTTTGCTCCAATTTGACCACAGTTGTCCCCGGAAAATCGCGCTCGAAATTAAGAATATTAGTATAATCAGCGCCGCGAAAACTATAAATCGACTGCGCATCATCGCCAACCACGCATAAATTACGCCGTTCGTTAACCAACAATTTGATCAGCGCGTACTGCACAGCATTTGTGTCCTGATACTCATCAATTAGAATGTACTCAAACTGACGCTGCCATTTCTGGCGAATCTCTGGACTGTTCTGCAATAATTCCACGGTTTTAGTTAATAAATCATCGAAATCGAGCGCTACCGCTTCTTCCAAGGCTTTTTCATAGGCGAAGAACAATTCAGCAATTTTCTGCTCCCGAGGGCCGCGCGCTGACATTGAAAAATCTTCCGCGCTGCGCATTTCATTTTTAGCGTTTGAAATAACCGAAAGCACTGCCCGCGGCTTAATATCTTTATCCGTCAGACCGCGCGCTTTCATAATCTGTTTCATAAGGCTTACTTGATCATCAGTATCGTAGATCAAGAACCGCTTATCCAACCCAATATGTGCGCCGTCCATCCTCAGCATCCGTACACAAATACTATGGAATGTCCCCATCCACGGCATAAATTGACGATTATCAGCTTTCTCATCCAGCAATTGCGCCAATCGCTGCCGCATTTCCTTAGCCGCTTTATTAGTAAAGGTTACTGCTAAAATTCGGCTAGGAAAAACTTTCAACTCGCCAATCAAATAAGCAATTCGATGTGTCAGTGTTTTTGTCTTTCCAGAACCAGCACCCGCCAAAATCAATAGCGGTCCGTCGCCATGCGTCACCGCCCGAGCTTGCTCGTCATTTAAACCATCGGTAAAATTAGTCATGTATCTATTTTATCAGCAAAAAGTAGGAAACAGCACCGCCAGCAACACCGACTACCAGGAACAAAATAATTAACAACAGAGTCAACAGACCAGTTTTCTTCTTTTCCTCACTGCGAGGCGGTTTTACTTCCGTAGACACCGCAGCAAACATAGGCGCTGGCTCAGAGTCAACCATTTCATTTTCAGACGAATATTGCTGTGGCGTGTCATCAGACTGAGAGGCAGGCGGGCTAGGCTGCGTATTAGGTTCGCTATCAGCAGTTTCATTCACTTCTGATACACCAGGGATGCCCGCTTCTTCAATTGCTATAATTTCCGGACTGAGGTCCATCATTGAATCTGGAGTCTCACTTAAAGCTTCCTTATCCATAGTATAATTAGATAAATCAGCATTATACTGATGGTTCAATTTCATATCTTCCAAGTCTGCAGGTCCAGACTCAAACTCATCTTCCTCTACGTCAGCTTCAGACTCCATAGCGTTTTGATCAACAGCACCAAGAGGCCGCTTCTCAACTTCAACATTAGCAATAAATGGAGACTCTAACGGTTCGGGTGCTGGAGAAGCTATAGAATCATTACTCTCAGACAATGACTGCGCTATCTTATCGGTCAATGACACCTCTTCGACAGGAGCGTCTTCTATTGCTGCAAAAGCCGACTCGTTCTGTATGTCCTTTAAATCAGGAGCATCGTCTAAACTATCAAGCTGATTATCTACAGCCGACAACTCCTCCTCAATCGGTGAAGTTTTACCTGTCATATTAACTACATCCACCAAATCAGCTGAAGGCTGAATTGATACGCCAGTTCGAGATGGCGCCGATAATGCTGATTTCTGAGCAGCATTAACTGATGACGGACGAACAACGTCCATGAATCGGCCTGTCGGACGCCTGGTGATTGCTGGGGAAGTTTTATTTTCCTTTGGTGCTAAATCTGGGGCTTGATCAAGTGTGCTACTAGGCGCAACAGTAGCGGCGGGTGCAGAAATGATATCAGGTTTTTCAACCAGACTATCCTGAGGAGCCTGCAGTTCTGCTTTAGACTCGACGCTTGGCGCTGAAGCGGTTGAACTAGGAGAAGGCGCATCTAAAGCAGGAGCAAAAGGCGTAACTGGCGGCGCAAAACTTGAGCCAACAGCACTAGTTTCTATGGTTTTTTTCTCCTCCACAGAAGGCGCTTCTGCTTCATGCTTTACTTCGGCATCCATTGAATTCTTTTCTTGCTGCTTACTCATTAGAGAATTAACCGCTCTATCCAACTCATCAAAATCAATATCTGTCATATGCCCCCTATTTTTAACCTTTATGCGCCTTTGAAATTATCTCCTTAAATTGATATGCGTCTAAGCTTGCTGCTCCCACCAATAAACCATCAAGTTCGTCAATTGCCAAGTAGTCTGCGGCGCTCGCTGGCGTAATGCTGCCTCCGTACAAAATGCGCACTGATTCTGCCGCCTTTTTGCCATATAGATGGGAAATATGTCGCCGAATCATTTGTGTAGCTTTTTTTACATCAATCGTCTTAGCATTATCACCAGTACCAATTGCCCAAACCGGCTCATAAGCCACAACCACTTCGCCAAGCTCTTCCGCTGTGACATTTGCCAATCCACTAGTCAGCTGATCCGCTAAAACATCTTTTGTTTCGCCAAGCGTTCGCTCTTGAATAGTCTCGCCAATACACAGGACTGGACGTATCCGATTACGAATCGCCGCCTGAACTTTCAACCTAATATCCTTCTCGCTCTCAATAAAAATATATCGTCTTTCTGAATGTCCAATTAGAACATAATCAGCAATTCCTCGAAGATGCGCCACCGGAGTCTCGCCGGTGTAAGCCCCTGAGTCTCGCCAATAGCAGTTTTGGGCTGCCAATTTAGCAATCCGCCGATTGACCTGCAAACTTAAACTCTGCAGCGTCAAAATCGTAGGCGCCAATACCACTTCAACATCCCGATGAGACGGCAGCGTATTCATTAGCTTATGTAAATATAAGCTTGCCTCATGCATATTGAAGTTCATTTTCCAGTTACCGATAATTAACTTTTTTCTCATGAGATAATCCTTATGCTTAGTTTATCACCTCATGCCGTATGAGTCTAGTAAACTTTCAATTCCGGGCAATTTTTTACCAGCCATCAAGGCCATACTAGCACCGCCACCAGTGGAAACGTGCGTGAAGCTAGCCCCATCATGACCATCCCACTTCAATATAAAATCCGCCGTATCCCCGCCACCAACAATTGAAGTCGCCTCATCATTCTGAGCAATCGCTAGGGCAGCTCGCGCTGAACCAATCGCAAAATTATCAATTTCTGCATATCCCAGCGGACCGTTCCAAATAACAGTTTTGGCGTCCGCTAATATTTTTGTAAAAGTCTCAATCGTCTGACTGCCAATATCAAGTGCAATATCATCACCTTTTATGTGATCAACACTAACTTCTCGTCTGTGACAATCTTTAGAAATCTCTGGCGCCACCGCCACATCCACCGGTAAGACCAAAAACTTATCGACATTATCGGCACCAACTTTAGCGGCTGCCAGGTCATAGATTTCCGATACAACCTTCTCCATCCCCGGCTCAAAAACACTCTTGCCAATATTTACACCACGACAATGAAGAAACGTATTTGACATTGCGCCGCCTATTAAAATTCGGTCAGCTTTTTTTATCAAGCGCTTTATCAGAGAAATTTTGTCGCTTACTTTTGCGCCGCCAATAATTGCCACCAGCGGACGTTTAGGACTGCTCATCGATTTAGTTATCGTTATGTATTCTTTCTCGAGCAACAAACCTGCTAACCCTGGCACGCAAAGAGAAATGGCATGCGTGCTCGCGTGCGCTCGATGCGCCACCGCAAATCCATCCTGCACAAAATAATCCGCCCGGACTGCTCGCTGAATCGACTTAGCAAACACCAAATCATCCGCCTCTTCTTCGTCATAAAAACGCAGATTTTCCAGCATAAGGACACTGCCTAGTGGCGCACGGCGTACAGTCTGGCGAACTGATTCGCCTACGCAATCGCCCAGCAGCTTCACCGGACGACCCAGCAATTTAGACAGATGATCCGCTACAACCTTCAGACTAAGTTTGGGATCCCTACCCTTTGGCCTACCCAAATGCGACATTATAATAATCTTACAATTCTGCTCCAGAAGATAGCGCAGAGTGGGCAGCGAAGCGCGAATTCTTAGGTCATCAGAAATTTGACCACGCTTTGTTAGCGGAACGTTATAATCCGATCGCAGAAGAATTGTCTTACCGCGTAAATCAACATCGCGAATCGTTTGCTTTGGAAATTTTCTGCCCACCCAATTTTTCCTTATGACAATGTTTTAATTTGGATATTGTCAGTTCGTCCCGGCTCTGGGTGGTGACCACTAACTAACACAACCGTAACTGGGTCTTTGCCAAAATAGCCTTCCTGCTTCAGCTCTTCAGCCAGCTTAATGGCTGCGTCCGTATTGTTTGGTCGAACATAAGGACGAGAGGCGTAACTTAACGCTAACTTTTGTGCAGTTTTAACATTTTCAGTCACACAAACAATTGGCAAATTAGGACGATATGCACCAACATTTGCGGCAGTTGCCCCAGTATTGGTTTCTGCGATAATAGCTCGTGCTTTAATTCTCCTTGCCAGCTGTGCTGCCGTGTAGCTTAAAATCGCGTCAGTCTTCTCGCGCATTTCAGCCTTTTCTACCAACATAACTTCGCTATGCTCCTGGGTATAAATAATCGTCTTTCGCATTGCTTGGACGGTTTCAATAGGATATTTACCATTGGCAGTTTCATCAGACAACATAACTACGTCTGCGCCCTGAATAACAGCATTCGCCACGTCGCTTACTTCGGCGCGGCTTGGCTCTGGATTATCAACCATACTGCCCATCATTTGCGTGGCAACAATAACTAACTTACAATATTTACGGCACAGAGCGATAATCCGACGCTGCATAACTGGCACAATTTCTGCACCAGCCTCCACTGCCAAGTCACCGCGAGCCACCATTACACCGTCACTAGCCTTAACAATTTCTTCCAAGTTCTCTGGGTCAACAGCTGACTTGGTCTCAATCTTAGCAATAATATCAGCAGTTGAACCTAGCTCTACCAGCCGACGGCGCAAATCGATAATATCATCGGCTTTCTGCACGAAGCTCAGCGCCACATAGTCAAAGTCCTGACCTGCAGCCCATTCCAAATCGGCAATATCTTTCGGGGTTAAAATATCACCACCGAAATCCGTATCCGGCAAGTTAAGTCCCTTACGGCTCATCAAAAAGCCATCATTCTGAACCTCAACACGGATTGCAGTTGGACTAACAATTTCACGCACAATCGTCTTAATTTTACCGTCAAACATATAAAGCGGCTCGCCGACTTTCATCTTTTCTGCCAAATTATACTGCACCGGCAAACTAAAGCTGCCGTCATGTTCGGCAATTTCTGAATCTAAAGTCAATATGTCGCCAACCTTAACGTTCAGCATATTATCTTTCAGAATACCCAAACGAATCTTTGGCCCCTGCAAATCCTGGAGGATTGCCACCGGCTTACCGAGCTGCTCGCTGGCAGTACGCACCCAGTTGATTTGCTCAATTCGCTCCCCATTCGCACCGTGACTAAAATTCATGCGAATACCATTAACGCCAGCGTCAAGTAGCTGATAGACCTTTTCTTGACTAAATGTTGCCGGACCAATTGTTGCTAATATTTTTGTTCGTTTAAATATATTCTCGCTCATTTTTAAAATTATATCACGAAATAACAGTGATGGGAAATGCTTGATATAATGTAATATGACAATAATCATTAGCAGGAAATAAGCTTGCAAAACCCCCAAGATAAAATTTTAATTGGTGAAGCCTATTACTTTGATGTGGTAGGTAAGCAAATTGTTGCTAAGGGGTTTGGCCAGTTTGACCCTACCAATTACCATCTTAAGGCAGAACTTTCGACAACAGCCCCAGGCACATACAATAAGTTATTTATCGTCATAAAAACTCGCTCGCACTACATAACGCCTTTTGCATTTTACCGCAAACAACTTAGCGAAAATTCTATTTACACCCCTGCTTATGATGTTCGTGCCTACCTAAAATGGCCAGTCAACACTGGTATAGAATCAATTCTTCGAAAATCAACTACAATAGCTATTCTCATTAACGCAGAACATGCATCTGACACCGTAATCACCAATGTCGGCACGAGAAATATCACCAGTGCACTCACTAAACGGGCGGTCACTTCTAGAATATGTCATGCTACCTATAAAAATATTGACCTTACTATATCAGCAACTCATTCAATACTCCGCACAAATAAATTGACAATCAGTACAGACAAATCTCGGCTTCAGCCCTACCTCAATTACACCTTTTCTCACACAAAAGAATCTTTCCAGATAACTGATATCGGTAAAATACTTCTCGCGTTTCAATTATATTGGATCAGCCACTTCGATAATACGCATTGCTTTATACAGTCAGTAGATTTGCGCGGAATTGCGACACTACATCTCACGAATCCCTTTTTAGAAGCTGCATCTTCAACCAAATACCGCCCCTCGATAAGTCTGCAAGATTCCATAAAACCATTAACTCTTATAAAAATGACCCATTTTTTCATCAACCCAAACCTCCAAAAAACTCTTGGGTCTTATAGTAAAATTGGGCTAGCTTTCACGCGAATTATCGATTATCGTTTTCATACAAATTCAAATGTATTTCATATGAATATTGCAAATCTAATTTTTGCCCTCCAAAGTTTTGCAGAAGGAATCGCAGAAAACGAACTTAAAAAGCAGCATAGAAAATCAAAAAACGAAATAATTAAAAGTATTGAAAAAGCCATTCAGTTAATTCAGCTCAGCGATGATATTTATGATAGTGTTAAAAAATTCTACAATAAGCCAACCAATACAGTCTATCATCTTTTAACTCGCCCAACTTTTAACCAGTCTCTTAAGATCGCCTTAGAAAAATTAGGAATAAGAATAGAAAATCATAAGACAATGCTAAAAGTAATACAGAAAGCTCGACAACAAGTTGTGCATAGCGAAGGTTATGACGTTGAATTTCTCTTAAGTATTCTTACTAGCACTGTGTCACAGATGGAAATTGGTGAAAAAGATCCAAAAACTAAGTTCGTTCGCATTGACGGTCAGCTCGGAGAACTTTATGCCCTACTACGCGAAATGATAATTCGATATTTTGATAATTACAGTGGCTAACGAACCCCCAAACTACCATCAACATGCGAGATTAATGGATCAAGCAAAAACTCAATAACTCGTCGATTTCCAGTTGTTATTTCCACAACAGAATTCATACCTGGAATCATTTTCAGTTCAATGTTTTTCGAGGTTTTTAGACTGTCAAGTTTAACCTTAATCCGATATATTAGACCTAACTTATCATTGGCTATCGCATCTGGGCTAATCGATTGAACCGTCCCACTCAAATAACCATATCGCTGGAACGAATATGCATCAACTTTCACAACAACTCGTTGGCCAACGCTTACAAAACCAATATCCCTACTCTGTAGCGTCGCCTCCACAACAAGCGACTCTTCAAGCGGCGTAATCTCGGCAATTATTTGAGCCGCCGATACCACACCACCAATGGTATTTGTCTTTAACGATAATACTGTACCGTCAACTGGTGCCACAATTGTTGTCTGTTTTAATGCCACCCTGGCTCTTGTCAGAGAATTTTCAAGTTCAATAATTTTATTGTCCTGAGAAGTTGCAGCAGCCGCATTGTTCACTCGAAGTTCATTTAAGCTTACTGCGGCTTGATTTTTTGCATTGTCTATTGCAGACTCCACCTGGGCCATCTGCTGCTTTTGTGAAGATAAAGACGATTCAAGAGAAGCAATCTTCTGTCTTACAGAATTAAGCTCGCTACGCAGTTGCATTTGCTGTAATGGATTTCCACGTTCGATTAACTTGTTGATTTCCTGCTCTTGGGCTTTATCCTGAGCCAGCATATTATCCAGGTTTTTAATCGTACTATCCAATTGGGAAAACTGCTTCTGAAGATTTGTTAAATTTGTTGAGGAGAGAAGCTTCCTGGATTCCAATATATCATTTTGCGCATGCATTTTTTCAATCAAACTTTGCTTCGTCTCCTCTGTTAAACCTGACTTATTGATATCATCCATGATAATTGAAGATGAGATTCCTTTTGCGATAGATCTCTCAATTTTAGCAATAGCTAAAGTCTTCTCTACCGATTCAACATTCTGCTGGGCGACTTTTTTATCTAACTCAACCACAATATCACCTTTTTTAATGCGCTGACCTTCACGTACTTTTATGTCAACAATTGTGCCTGACGCTGACGATTGTAGAGTTTTTGTACCGCTTTCCGATGCTAATTTTCCTTGGCCTGAAACAACTACATCTAGCTTTCCAAAATATAACCAAGCTCCAGCAATCACCAACAATAAAACTGTTATCCAAATAACGACATGACCAAGCGGAGAGGATGGTATTTCAATAATCTCTTGGGCGGCTGGCAAAAATTCATATTGCAAGCGCCGATCTCGATATCGCCAATATGCTAATAACTTAGACATCCTCACCTCCCATTTGCTGATTATACAAATAAGCATACAAGCCATTCTTTTTCAGCAACACCCGGGGCGTTCCGTACTCCACTAGTTGGCCTCTATCAATTGCCATAATTTTATCAACTGATTTCAATGTTGATAAACGATGCGCGATTATAATAACAGTCCGTCCGGCAACAATTTGTTTCAAGTTTTTCTGAATGATATTTTCTGATTCGTAATCAAGTGCGGAAGTTGCCTCATCAAAAATCAATATCTTTGGATCATGGAGTAGTGCTCTTGCGATTGCTATACGCTGTTTTTGCCCGCCAGACAAACCCTCACCACGCTCACCAACTTGCGTATCATAACCCTCTGGCAATTCTATTATAAAATCGTGCGCTCCCGCAATTTTTGCGACGCGAACAATTTCTTCCATGCTCGCCGAAGGCTTGTGTATGCAAATATTTTCACGGACGCTAGCATTAAACAGAAAATTCTCCTGTAGAACAACACCAATTTGCCTCCTCAGCCAAGATGGATTAGTTGTCGCAATATCAACTCCGTCAATGAGAATTTTTCCCGATTCTGGAATATACAATCTTTGTAATAGTTTTGATATCGTACTTTTTCCAGACCCACTTCGCCCAACCACACCCACGACTGTCCCTGGATGAATGCCAAATGACACATTACGAATCACCTCTGGCCCATCTAGTGTATATCGAAAATAGACCTTATCAAAACGAATGTCGCCTTTTATACTTGGTAGGCGAGATTTAGCTGGATCAAGGGTTGGTTCGGTTTTGTTATTAAAAATATCGCCCAATCGCTTAATTGACACTCCTGCTTGCTGAAAATCCTGCCAAGATTGTACCAGCCGCAGTACTGGCCCGCTCACTCGACCCGACAACATTCGAAACGCAATAAGAGCACCGATGGTCAAGCTGCCAGACATTACCATATGCGCACCAAACCATAAAATAGCAATATCAGAAATCTTCTGAATAAACTGACCGATTATACCGGCATTATTTGATAAAATCGATGTCTTATATCCAGCTCGAACATAGTTAGCAAGTCGCCCCTCCCACTTCTTTTGCAGTTCCGGCTCTAGCGCAAAAGACTTAATGGTTTGGGCTCCATTGATTGACTCCACCAGATATGATTGTACTTCGGCGCCAGTATTAAATCGCTCGTCCAACCGATACCTAAATAGAGGCGTCACAATAGCAGATAGTATTACGAACACTGGCAAGCTAGCTAGAACAACCCAGGTCAACGTCGTACTATACCATATCATTATGACGATATATACAAATATAAAGCACAGATCAATAACCGTTGTCATTGGCGCACCTGTCAGAAAAGAGCGGACTTTTTCTAGCTCCATGACCCGAGCAGTCGTGTCGCCAACTCGCCGAGTCTCAAAGTATCGCAGCGGCAAGGCGAATAAATGACAAAATAACCGAGAGCTTAAGATAACATCAATTCGACTCGTGGTGTGAGTAAAAATATAACTGCGTGCGACTCCAAGCATCATCTCAAATAACGCGACAACAATTAGTCCAAATACAATCACGTCCAGCGTCGATACACTATGATGCGCTAATGCCTTATCAATCACAACTTGTGTAAGAATCGGTGCAAGTAACCCTATAATCTGTAAAATAAACGCCGCCAGTAGTACTTCTAACAATGGCCTCCTGTATTTTATGATCGTCGGAATAAACCATTTGATATCAAACTTACGCTCGACATCCTTCCAAAACCGTTGCGCAAATAACAATACTCGACCAGTCCATTCTTTCTCAAACGCTGTCTTTTCGATAATCTGAGGAGGCGAGCCATCAGGCATAAGTATAAGGAGTTTTCTATTATCAATGCGCGCCAAAACAGCAAATTTATCTTTCTTCATGCCAACAATTACTGGCATTGGTAATTTTTCCAGCTGCTTATACCTCACCGTAGAGACCTTAGCTTTTAACTTCAGGGTTCGGGCGGCGCGAAGCATATCAACCTCATTCATAATACCCTCCTCCAATGCCAGGGCGTGCTTCAGCTGCTCAGGATCAACTGCAATACTGTGAAATTGTGCAATCGTAATAAAGCAGTACAGGCCTGGGTCTATCGGGGTTGGTTTTTGTGACTTCTCTGACATATACGCAATCCAAGCCCACCAGATTTTATCAAAAGTGTAGCAGAAATTTCACAAAGACCAAAGCTTAAGCGGTTGGAGCTGTCCAGTATTGCGTAACTATAGATTCTACTTGAGACGGCTGGCTAGACAATGCCTGCTGCCAGGTCATTCCCGTATCCCTCTGGAAGGTAGACATTGCTTGAATCAAGCTCTCGATTTGCGTGTGCGTGATAAACTTACCATCTTCCGATGTAAATGTTTCAATCTTATAATTATCTCCTCGATACCATGAGTCAATTACCACTGAATCCAGAGATCCTGGCATATATAACACTAAATCGTTACTGCGCCGCTCAAAAATAACATCCTGTAACTTATGCTTCAACCGAACTTCATCAGCAAGGCCGTTCATGTCATAAATCCTGTCTACTCCATCTCCCTTGTTGAAGATATAAAGGTCATCACCGTGACCACCGCGAAGTGTGTCATTACCTTGGCCACCAATGAGAGTGTCGTTGCCATTGCCTCCTTCGAGAAGATCGTTGCCGGCGTCGCCATAAAGGAGATCGTCAGATGTACCGCCGTACAAGTTGTCATTACCTGCAAGGCCATGGTACTCAACGGCACCATTGTCGTAAGCAACTAACGTGTCACTTTCATCGCTGCCAGTAAGTTTATGTAGCATCTGGTAGATGGTATCTTGTGTCCAGACAGTGCCGTCAGCAAAGACGATTCTTTCTACTGCGCATCCTGGTGCGTCTTTTTGACCTGCGCCAAACACGCTTCCGTCGTTGTAGCCTAACTGTCTTAAAATAGTTACTTTGTCGCCGGTTCCTTTAATGGATAGATCAAGGTTGTAGTTAGTAGTGTAGCCGCTGCCAATAGGAGTACGCTTTATGAGGACATCATCCGGACTAATGCCTTCACCAAATTGAAGAGTGTCGACACCATCGGCCTCTTCAATATAGTCTACTCCATCTCCCTTGTTGAAGATATAAAGGTCATCACCGTGACCACCGCGAAGTGTGTCATTACCTTGGCCACCAATGAGAGTGTCGTTGCCATTGCCTCCTTCGAGAAGATCGTTGCCGGCGTCGCCAT